>Ga0208011_1000709_pt1 | contig 12320 bp, 3 predicted proteins | sample 7_EtaG_FD_184080 | JGI IMG/M metagenome (GOLD analysis project Ga0208011, IMG submission 184080) | Marine viral communities from the Subarctic Pacific Ocean - 7_ETSP_OMZ_AT15161 metaG (SPAdes) (version 2) | ecosystem: Environmental > Aquatic > Marine > Oceanic | place: Pacific Ocean | collected... | reverse complement strand
AGAACCTATTAAAGGCGCTGCTTTTAACTCTGGTTCAGGTGGAGACTTTATGCAATCAGCAGTAAGTGCTCTGTCAGTTGGGATGACAGTAGGAGCTATTAATCCAGTTGCCGGAGTTATAGCTGGAGTTGGTTCGTTGTTCTTGTAAATACTAATTAATTAAAATAATGAAAGATCTTACATTCCGTGGGCACGCCCAACGAAAAAGATTCAACCCAATACAAGTTCCTGATCAAGCACAGAAGATCTTAAATGAAAGTGAACGTGTCGTACGCGGCATGAAGGATGTGCAAGCAGCGAACTTGAGTAATAGAGAAGCTTGGTTAGCAGCTTTTAAAGAAAAAAATCAGAAGGAAGAGAGAGCAGCTAAAGGAAAGTTTGATATAGAGAGTGACTTCGCTGAAGCTTATCAGGACGCTGAAAAACAGCATCATACAACAAGACAGAAAAGCCTTGAGTTTAAGGCGGAGCATGAGAAAGCAGAGAAAGCTAAGTGGGAAAAGATTAAAACACTTTCTGTAACAGCTATTGGTCAGCTTGCTGAGATTGATAAGAAACGTGGTGAACGTTTGATAGCTGAAGGTGCTGAAATAGCCACTAGGTTTGGCCTCACACCAATGCAGCTTAAACCTTTAGATTTAGGTGAACGGCAAGTCGGAATGACTAATGCTGGGATAAATGGTACTATTGATACATTTAAAAAATCTGGTAATATGTCACCAGAGATGTATAATGCTCTAATTAGTCTTAGCGGTCGTAGACTTTTAGGTGCTCAAATAGCTGCTCTAACAAATGCTGGTAAATATGGTTTTCCAAAATATTGGGGTGAAGTCAAACATCAACCAGTAGCGCATTTAGGTGGTAAATCTATATCAGACCTTGAGAGAGATGGTAAAGGTATAAACTCAAAAACATATAGATTACTCTCACGTCACTGGGAAACACAATACCTTTCTAAATTTAAAGGATTTGGAGATCCTAGAGGTAATGGTTATAAAGATGAATTCCTTACAAAACACCTTAGGCCACATATGCAAAAGTTTGTTTCACAACAACAAGCTGAGCAACAACTAAGAGATATGAATGCAGCTGAGTCTGCTCACTTTGAAGCCAGAAGAACTAGTTTGGAAGCATATATATTTGGAGGTGGTGGTAGTGATCCTGGCTATGGATTCCATACATGGTATACTGAAGAAGCTGGTATGGACACTAAATTATTTGGTGATAAACGTAGGGAAGGTTTTCAATTACTATCACAAATGGCAGCTTCTGGCCAATTAAAACGTGGTGAGTGGGCTAAGATACAGAACTTTGGTATTCAATTAGGTGGTAAAGGTAAGGTCCAAAGTCTACGTACTTTGTATAGTCACGAGATGGGGATTGTTAATAAAGCTTTTGAAGATCGTGAGAAGAGAGAAAACCAAGTCTTTGATACATATAGAAAGAACTTCGGTAATGCTATGCGTGTAGAGCTAGCTACATCTGCCATGGACATGGGTAGGAATTTAAATAATTATGAAGTTAACCAAATCAAAGATCAATTTGTAGCAAGCAGTATTCCTGTTCCTGATTGGTTAACGAACTACGAAAACCATGAAGAGATGTTGGAAGCTCAGAGTAAGATCTCTCTAGATACAGAAGTAAGAGCAGGCACATTAACTATGGCAAAGCTATATAGTGGTAACTATAATAGTGTTCATCTTAAAGAATACGAGAAGCATACCATAGATGGTGCTGAATCAATCAGTGCTACATCTAGAGCTGAATTTACAGGTAGTATCAAAGCTGCTATACAAGGATCAATTGGTAACCTAGTTAGTACAGATGAACGTAGTTCTCAAACCAGAGCTATGACTGGTTATGCTATAGAAAAATATAATGAAACTATTAAAGAGAATTCTATAGCTGGTATTTATAGTTCACCTTTACAGAATCATGTTGAAACATCTAAGAAATTCATTAAAGAAATAGAAGAAGGTAAAGGTGACTTTGCTAGAATTACTAAAGATGGTAGAGAAGTATTTGGTAGAGGTGGTGGCTTTGCTTTATTAGAAAAGCAACGTACATATGATCTTGCTGGTGTTGAATACAGAGAGGAAGTTTTGAAGAATCCTCAGATTATTCATAAGACTGGTTTCATGCCTACTGAACATGTTGATGCTGTTGAAGGTGTCAGAGCTGGTGAGGCAGTACCTGGTTTTATTAATCAAATAGCTCAAGTCACACCTAACTCAGATCAGTATGATATCATCAATGCTATCATGAGAGCTGAAGGTAGGGAAGAGATAGAAAGGCCAGGTGCTTCAAGAGCAGCTCTGTATGTACACCCTAGAGTGCAGAGACTTATCAAGAAAGGTCAGTCTATGTCTCGTACAATGAGAGCAATGACTTTAACAACAGAAGCTACTAATCCAGACGCAGATCCCTTACAACCTGGTTTAGATTTAATTATTGATAAACAGATACTTAGTGCAGATCCGCAGTACGGAGGTCATGATACAATCAATTCTGGTAGAGGTATAACTACTGGTACCTTGCTTTATAAAAAGCCTGTTATTGAAATGACAGTTGGAGAGGTTCTTAAGCTACAACGTAGAGAAGGTATTCGTGTAGGTGCTTATCAATTCAATCATAGTGAAATCAATCGTGCTGTACAAACTGGTAGAATTACTAGTGAAGATTTATTCGATGAAGTAACACAAAGACGATTAGCTATAGAACAATTATGGAGAGAATCAGGTCAATTTGAAACTGATGATGGTCAAGTTATAGAAGGATTAGGTCAAGCTTGGGATTTTGATTTACTATCCAAAGAAGATACGCCTGAAGTCTTAGCTAAAAAAGAAGCTTTAGGACTAGCAGGTATTAATGTATTTCAACTTAGAGAGGGGTTACTTTACTAATGGATCAAAACGCTATATATAACAGGGTTCTTGATGAAAGGGAAGGTGAACGCCAAGCTGAAATTCAAGAAAGAGAACAAAAACAAAAAGAATTAGAAGCTTTAGAAACAAAAACTAAAGAATCTAAAGAAGAAGGTTTTTTAGGACGACCTGTAAACCCTAATGAAAACCCTAATGAAGGAGAACTAGGACGTGCGTTAGTTGGTGGTGCTATTGATATCTATAATAGTGTAGGCTCACTCCCTAAATTATTTGATAAAAGATTCTATCAACCTACTGATCCTGAGAACCCTTATAAATTTGAAGCACCTTGGCTTATCACTAGAAAGCCTATAATGCGTACCCAATGGGGTAGTTTTGTACGCGGTGGAACAGAACTAATAGGTGGATTACTTGGTACTGGTAAAGTTATGTGGGGCCTCAAAGGTCTCAAAGGTTTAGCCACAGCTGCTAAAGCTACTAGAGCTGGACGTATAGGCATGTCAGCCGTACAAGGTGCAACTTATGATGTTATCAGCAACCAATCACAAGAACAAAACCTAGCTAGATCTTTAATTGATATCAAACCTCAATGGGCAGGTGTATTAGACCCTATCGCTACTAAAGAGGATATGTCACCAGCTATGAAATCAATGTATAACATTGGTGAAGGGTTAGGTATTGGTGCATTATTTGATGTAGCTGTAGAAGCAGGTGGATGGGGTATTAGATCTTACTCTATTAAAGCAAAAGAAACAGCTAAAAAAGCTACGAAAGGACAGAAACCTGATCAACTAACAAAAGCTATAGATGCAAGTAGTGATGCTGATTATACAGCAAAAACAATACAAGTTGATAAAGGTGCAAAACAAGCATACGAGAGAAGTTACTTCCGTAAGCTAAAAAACAAAGGTATTATTGAACCTGAAGTTACCATTGATCAATGGCGAGCAATGGAAGACCCTTGGCTGTCAATCACTGATGACCAACGGGGCCAATTAATGCAAATCTATGCAGATAAAAATGATATAGATTGGGGCCCATACCGTGATCAAACACGTAGAGCAAAGAAGCAAGCTCAAGCAAATAAAGATTTAGCAAGAGAACAATTAGAATATGATTTGTCTGCTGCTTCTCCTAGAGAGAACCCAGCCTATTATAAGGGCGGTGACGTTACAGACAACCAGGCTCTGAGTAGCTCCTCTAAGCCCGTCAAAGGGGTCAGAGATATGATTCAGATACGTAATGACCCAACGCAGAAATATGGCTCTCCTAGAGGCACTGTGACGGAGGCTAATATAAGACGTATAGAATACTCTGCACCTGGTACTATTACTACTGAACGTAATGCCTTAGCTAAAGCGTTAGTTGCTGATCCTGCTTACCATAAATTGTATGGTGAAGCAATGCCTGCAGCTATTGCAGCTGATCTTACTGATGCATCTGCTGATCTGATAAGATTTTTAAATGATTCAGGTCATAGTAGAGTAATGGATGTATCTGAAAAAGATGTAATAAGATATATTAAAGCTAAAGATGCAGGACGACCTACTGTTATTGAAGGCATCGGTGTCTTAAACAAGTCACAACTTGTAGCAACTGATACTATACTTGGTCAGTTACTTTATGAAGCAAGAGATTTAGCTAAAGCTTCTTTAAGTGTAGCTGGTGAGATAGACGTAGGTGCTCAAGGATCACTTATAGATGGTATTCTTTCACGATACTCAGCTATTGCTAGGATGCGTAAAGAAACCAGTATGTTATCTAGTTTTGAACTACGGAAGTATAACTCTGGTGGTAAACTTAGAGATACACTAGATGAAGGTAGTATACGTGGTCAAGCTTCTGATGCCGCAGCAAGTGAAGTTGAAGAATTTAAACAACTTCTCAGGAATGATGTTGACGATGATATGTTAGAAACTTTCTTACACTTTACCGCTACTAGCAATGGGAGTAAGCAAACTAATAAAGATCTATCAACTTTCTTTAGACGTAAATTAAAAGGATATAAGGGTGGTAATCAATACGAACGGAATGCCATACTAAATGAACTCATGACTATGGGTGTTAATAGTATGCTTTCTGGACCTAAAACTCCTGTAAGAGCTTTAGTAGGTACTGGATTACAAACAACTATGAGACCTGTAGCTACTGTTTTAGGTAGTCTTGGTCAAGCTGATGATAGAGTAATGAGAGGAGCTTTTCAATCTATCGGTGGTATGATGGAAGCACGTCATGATGCTTGGCGTAAAGCTGTAGCAGATTGGCAGTCCTATAATATACATGAAGAAGGTTGGAGAGGATTTACTCAAACTACTCAAGATCGAGAGTGGAATGCTTTGATGCAGTACTTCGATCAAAATGGTACATTAGGTGAAAGAGCACAATCTCAGTTCGCTAACATGCTTAGAGAACTTAATAGAAACCCCTTCCTTAACTATGGACCTCGGGTAATGAAGTCTATGGATGTATTCTTCTCACAGATGATAGCAAGAGGAAGAGTAAGACAACTAGCTTTTGATGACGTTTACTCTCGTATGAGAGATACAGGAGAATTTGTATCAGATACTGATTTAGAAGATCTTGTTAAAGCAGCTGAAGTTGATTTTGAAAGTAAAGTCTTCTCTGGTGACGGAGAGATTAAAGATGAGATGGCTAAATTCGTAGCTAACGAAGCTAAACTTACTGAAGAATTAACTGGATTTGCTAAAGATTTAGATAGAGCTTTTGAGAAGATGCCTTATCTTAGACCTTTCTTCTTGTTCGCTAGAACAGGTGTGAATGCTCTTAAGATGACATCTAAGTATACACCTATACTTAATAACTTCATAGGTGAGCACGTTGATATCATGACCAAACAGTGGAATGATCCAACTATGCTTAAGTATGGTATTAAGAGTGCCAATGACCTTGAAATAGCACAAGCTACTATGCGTGGTAGAATGGCTATAGGTTATGGTGTGACTGGTACAGCAGCTTGGATGGCTCTAAATGGACAGATAACTGGTAATGGACCACCTGATAGACAGTTAAGAGATACTTGGATTCAGAATGGATGGGAACCTAGATCTATTAAGATTGGTGGTGGTTATGTAAGTTATGAATCATTAGAACCATTTAACATGTTCTTCAGCTTTATTGCTGATACTGTTGATGCTCAGAAAGTAATGGGTGATGAGTGGGTCGGTAATAACTTCGGTAAAGCCGCATACCTCCTCAGTGCTAACGTAACTAATAAATCATTCCTCGCTGGATTACTACAACTACAAGATCTTCTTACTAGTCAAGGTAGAGATGCTCCTAGAGTAGCTGGTAACTTTATCAATAACCAGATACCATTAGGTGGCCTACGTAATGAAATTGGTAAAATATTATCTCCTGGTATGAGAGAACTTGAGACTGGATTCTGGCAGACTGTTGGTAGTAGAAACCTTTGGGCTGATGCTATCACGCCTGGTACGTTAATGCCTTATAAATATGATATATTAAACGGTGAAAGAATCCGTGATTGGGATCCTGTAACAAGGCTAGTCAATGGAGTATTGCCATTTAATATTAATGTAGGTACTAACGAAACAAGAGAGATGCTATTTAGAAGTGGATTGAAACTTAAGCAAACCTTTAACACAGGTCCAGATGGTGAACCATTGGAACATCATCCTGATCTTAAGTCTAGATTCCAATTCTTTATGGGTCAACAGAATATAGAATCTCAACTTACTAAAGTGTTTAGTAGCCCTGAAATCAAAGGATCTATCTTAAAGATGGAGAAAGATCGTGATGCTGGTAGAATGTATGATGCACAAGATACATTACACGGTCCTATCGTACGTGAGATTTTCTATACTGCTAAACAGAATGCTTGGAAGATGTTACTACAAGATCCTAAGTTAGGTGGTAAAGCTGGTAACCTTGATTATCTACACGATATGAAACTACTTGGCAATAAACTACGTAAACAAGGTGACTATAGTAAAGAACAACAGTTACAAGACGAGATAAAACAAATAGAAAAGATGCCTAAATGATCTGCCCGATTACTTTATTCATAGCGTAAATGGCTGTAACACAAAATTCATACACAAGGGATGGTTCAGCAACGAACTATTCCTTTACATTTCCATATTTAGATAAGTCAGACGTTAAGGTAAGAATTAACGGTGTGACTCAAGCAACAACTGAATATTCTTTTGCCAACGCTACTACCCTAACAATGGGGGCGGCAGGTAGCTCTGGAGATAAATTAGTTATCTATAGAGACACTAATAACGATAGTAAAAAAGCTACATTTTATGCTGGTTCTGCTATTAAGTCTGAAGACTTAAACGATAACTATGACCAGATCTTATATGTAGCACAAGAAGTCGATAACAATGCCATGACCACTGATGGCACAACATCTATGACAGCAGACTTACCACTTGGTGAGGATGTTAATATTGTATTTGAAGGTGCTACAGATAATGCATATGAAACTACTTTAACTGCTGCTGATCCTACAGCAGATAGGACTATTACTTTACCGAATGAAACAGGTACAGTAATTACCTCTGCTGGTACTAATGTCATTGATTCAGCTCACTATGTTGACGGTTCAATTGACCATGTACACCTAGCAGCTGATCTTATAGACGGTGATAACATACAAGATGATGTTATAAATTCAGAACATATAGCTCCAGGTTCTGTTGATTTAAACCACATGTCTGCTAATTCTATAGACAGTACTCAATACGTAGATGGTTCTATTGATAGAGTACACTTAGCAGCTGATATTGTAGATGGTACTAAAATAGCTGATAATGCTATTGATTCAGAACATTACGTAGATGGATCAATTGATACTATACATATAGCAGCTAATGCAATTACTGTTTCTGAATTAGCAGATAGTTCTGTAGATAGAGCAGCTATTGTCAACGATGCTGTAGATGGGACAAAAATTGCTGATGATTCTATAAATTCAGAGCATATTGTAGATGGTTCTATTGATTTAGCTCACATGTCTGCTAACTCTGTAGACAGTGATCAATACGTTGATCGGTCTATTGATGCCGTTCATATAGCTGCCAATACAATTACTGCTAATGAAATAGCTGCTGATGCTATCGGAGCTAGTGAACTAGCTGATAGCAGTATTGATGCTGGTAACTTACAAGCAAATTGCGTTACAACCGCAAAACTAGCCGATGCTGAACTCACAACGCTTGCTGGCATGCAGTCAGGTACTGCTTCTGTTTTGGCGGGTGGTACTGCTCTTGCCGCTACTCTCACTGAAGTTAATGCAATATGCGATGGTAAGTCTGTTGAAACAACTATATCAGATACTGATGCCGCCTACCCAACTAGTGGAGCTGTTATTGATTATGTTGCTGCTCAGATTGCACCCTTAGGTGGACTTGAGGTAATAGCAACAGAAGTAGCATTCCCTAATACACAACCATCTAGTGGTGTAGTTATATCTATATCCGATGCAGGTGGTGTAGTATTTAATAGTTCTGGTGTTAGTACTACAGGTAGAACTGTAGGTAACTCTACTGTAACTATTAATGGAGCTCCTTCTAGTCTCTATAGTGAGACATTAGTTGCTGGTACAGGTATGATGGTCAGTTCTACTGGCTCAAGTCAGACTTATACTTATCATAAGATCTTAGGTAAAGAAGATGATATTAAACGATTATCAGATGATATCAATGACTTCAATGCTAGGTATCGTATAGCTTCATCTGCACCTTCATCTGATAATGATGATGGTGATTTGTATTTTGATACAAGTATTAAGAGGATGAAAGTCTATAATGGTTCAACTTCCGCATGGGATGATGTATCTACTTCTTCTTCATCTTATATAGTAACACTTAGTCAATCATTTAATGGTGTCCTAACAGACTTCACTATGTCTACTGCAGCCACAGATGCTCAGTCAACTATAGTAAGTATCAATGGTGTTATACAGAAACCTAATGCTGGTACAAGTACACCTAGTGAAGGTTTCGCTATTAGTGGTAATACACTTAAATTATCTAATCCTCCTGCAACAGGATCTGATTACTTTATTGTTGTCTTAGGTGATACAGTTTCAGTTGGTACACCAAGTGATAACACAGTAAGTACAGCTAAACTACAGAACCTTGCAGTTACTGGTGATAAGGTAGCAACTAATTTAGATATAGCAGATGATAAGACGATTCGTTTTGGTACAGATAATGATATTACCTTTACTTATAACAATGGCGATGCTGATCTCTTAGTGACTGGTGCTGCTGGGAAGACGATAAAAATACATGGTGGCCAAGATTTAAACCTAACTTGCGAAACGAATATAACTGGTGGTTATGATATGACCTGGGGTCAAACAACTACTAGTGATGAATTATATATTGGTTATCAACCCGCAGGTAATGGCAGTCGTATAGCAAACAAACATTCAGGTGGATTAAAGATATGGTCAGATCACGGTAAAATAACTAAAGAAAGTGCGACAGGTTTTGAATATATAGTTTGGAATGATGGTACTAGTGTTGATCTATATTATGCAGATACTAAGAGGTTTGAGACAACTTCAACAGGCGTTGAAATTACTGGAGGCATTTGCCACATTAATGCACCAGAAGCTACTGATGCTGAGCTACGTTTATATGCTGATGAAGGAGACGACAGTGCTGATAAATTCAGAATAATTAGCAGAGCAGATTATGGTGATTTAGAAGTACAATTTTATGACGGTTCTAGTTGGGATAAAAGTATTTCTTGCACACATGCAGGAGGCGTACTTCTCTATAATAATAATGACTTGAGATGCGAAGTAAAATCTACTGGATTAGAAGTAAATGGTGGTGCAATAGAACTTAAAGGTATTGAAGGCGGAGAAGCCCAACTACAATTAATTGCTGATGAAGGTGACGATAATGATGATAAATGGCGCACGATTGCGCATGTAGATAATAGATTAGAGATTAGTAATTTAGCCTCTGGTTCATGGGAAACTAATATTGAATGTAACGGTAATGGGAACGTAGAACTCTATTGCGATGGCAGTAAGAAGTTAGAGACAACTGCTGATGGAGTAAAGATTTCCGATGCAATTTTAGAAATAGCTGATACTAGTTGTCATATAGACTTAATGGAAACTAGTTCAACAAACCATAGAATTAGGAATGGTTCTGGTAATTTTTATATTCAAAAAATAAGTGATGATAAAAGTACAACAACAGATCAACTTGTAATAGATGGTGGAACAGGCGTAGTACAGTTGAACCATAACGGTGGAAAGCGTTTTGAGACGCATGCCGATGGGATAACAGTTCTTGGATCAGAAGGGAACAACGCTAAAATATTATTGTATGCAGACGAAGGAGATGATAATGCTGACAAATGGAATCTCTACGCATCAGTAGGTGATTATTTTGCTATTGAAAACTATAAATCTGGTTCTTGGGAAACTAATATAAAAACAACTGCCCAAGGTAATGTAGAACTTTATTACAGCAACGCGCTGCGGTTGGCGACAATAGCAGATGGAGTTGATATTACTGGCTGGTGTAGACCTACAACAGACAACTATTGGGATATAGGACACCCAAGTTATAGATGGGATGATATTAGAGCTACAAATAGTAGTATTGAAACTTCTGATAGAAATGAAAAAGAAGATATCACTTCTACTGATTTAGGTCTTTCATTTGTTAATAAACTAACTCCTGTATCTTATAAACGTAAAGGTAAAACTAGAACACACTATGGACTTGTTGCACAAGATGTAGAAACTGTTATTACTGATTTAGGTAAAACAACTACACAATTTGCACCTTTAGTTAAAGATAAATTAGAAGATGGAACTGAACGATATGGTCTTAGATATGGAGAATTTATATCACCGTTAATCAAAGCTATCCAAGAACTTACAACAAAAGTAGAAACACTCGAAACAAAAGTCGCCGCATTGGAGGCTAAATAACTATGGCATTAACAACAATTGATGACAGAGGTTTAAAGACTCCGGTTGACCTCTTAGATAACGAAAAGATTAGATTTGGTACAGGTAATGATGGAGAAATCTACCATGATGGAACAGATTCTTTGATTAAAAACCTTACTGGAACTCTAAGAATATTATCTGACAATATATATATCAAAGATAAAGATAATGTTGATATGTTCATTAAGTGCGTCCATGACGGAGCCGTAGAACTCTATCACGATAATATTAAAACATTTGAAACAATGTCTCACGGAGCTTATCTTTATGGTCCTGAAGGTGGCACTGCAAATTTATATATTTATTCTGATGAAGGTGACGACAATGCTGATAAATGGAGATTAAGAAATGGTGATCCAGGTGGTAGTTTTACAATTCAAAACTATGCCTCTGGTGCTTGGGAAACCAGTATTGAATGTAATGGTGACGGGAATGTAGAACTCTATTACGACAACAGTAAGAAGTTAGAGACTACTTCCACTGGAGTTACGGTTACTGGTGTATGTACTGCAACATCCTTTGTTGGTGTAGGTGGCTCAACAAGCATAAACTTTCTTGACAATGCAATTGCTTCTTGGGGTACTGGAAATGATCTACGCCTCTATCACGATGGAAGTAATTCATACATAGCTGATGAAGGTATTGGAGATATTATTATTAGTAGCGGTACAATAACATTTAAGAATCAAGCTAGAGACGAAACTCATGCTAATTTCATAGGCAATGGAGCCGTAGAACTCTATTACGATAACGTTAAGAAGTTAGAGACATCAGGATCTGGCGTTGAAATTGTTAGTGGTGATTTAAGAGCTGCTTTAGATATAAAATGTATTAATGATGGTAGAGGAATCTTTTTTGGTGCTGATAATGATTTCAGAATCTACCATGATGGACTTCATAGTTATATAAACCATAGTGGAACAGGTCATCTTTATATGTATGGTAATGGAGTAAATGATATTTATATTAGAGCTAAATCAGATGAAAATAGTATTATTGCTAAGACGAATGGAGCCGTAGAACTCTATCACGATAACAGTAAGAAGTTTGAGACATCTTCCAGTGGTATAGAAATTACAGGAAAATACACACAAGTTGAAAATATTTCTAATACATGGGCATTTGATCTTCACCACGATGGTAATGATGATGATCGTATGGGTATGAATATTAAGTGTGGTGCAGATGATGCTGCTGGTACTAATTATGCCATTAGTATTGGTGACGGAGATGGGACTAATCAAGGCTATATAACATTTACTAGTGGTACTGTTACTTACGGAGCATTTACAGCTCATCACCCTTGTATAGTACCAAATAGTGACAACCCAAGTGATCAAGCACTGGCTTATCCTTATGGAACATTATTAGAAACTATTAGCATTGAATATACACAAAAGAATGGAGCTAATACTGAAAGAGGTATCAGATACCAAGTACAAAAAACTCAATCAGCTAAC
>Ga0208011_1000708_pt1 | contig 12322 bp, 8 predicted proteins | sample 7_EtaG_FD_184080 | JGI IMG/M metagenome (GOLD analysis project Ga0208011, IMG submission 184080) | Marine viral communities from the Subarctic Pacific Ocean - 7_ETSP_OMZ_AT15161 metaG (SPAdes) (version 2) | ecosystem: Environmental > Aquatic > Marine > Oceanic | place: Pacific Ocean | collected... | reverse complement strand
TAATACATCTGTATCAGGTAATATAAATGTAGGAGGAACTGCAACAGTTGCTGGAGCTGCCTCAATAGGTGGAGCTGTATCAGTAGGTGGTGCAGTAAACTTAGCAAGTACTTTAACAGTTGCTGGTAAAGCAGAGTTTGATGATGATGTATGTGTATCAGGTAATACAATTCTTGTAGGTAATCTTCAAGTAGGTGGTACAGCTACAATAGTAGGTAATACTACTATAACAGGTAATTTAGGAGTAGGAGGTACTTTCAGAGTATCTACTGATACATCTTTAGAAGGTGGTTTAGTTGTTGGTGGTAAAGCTGAATTTGATGGTGCTGTTTGTGTATCAGGTAATACAGCATTAGTTGGAAATTTAACAGTTGGTGGTACATGTACTATTGTAGGTAATACAACTTTAACAGGTAATTTAGCTATTGGTGGTACAACAACAGCAACAGGTAATTCAGGATTTTTAGGAACTGTAAGAGTTTCAGGTAATACTTCATTAGAAGGACAATTACAATTAACAAAGAGTGCAGCAGCAGTTGTATGTGCAACAGCTATTGATGGTGTAGCATCTGTATCCTTAAACTTTGGTGCATGTCAAAATTTCTTTACATCAGTTACTGCAGCTCATACTTTAGCTAAACCAATAGGTTGTCGTACAGGACAAACAGGTAGTATCTTTTTAATGCAAGATGGAGGTAGTGGTACAATGGCATATAATGCAGACTTTAAATTTATAGGTGGTACAGATCCAACTTTATCTACAGCAGATAATGCAGTAGACAGATTAGATTACATAGTAGTATCTGCTTCAAGTGATGGAGTAGGTGGAGATATTCAAATGATAATTTCACAGGCGTATGCATAATGGGTGTATTTCAAAATCATTTAATGGGAGCTGCAGCAGCAGCAGCAAGTGCAAGTACTGATTTTTATGATCATCAAATAGCTAATAGTGTTCGTATGCAAATGGGAGCTGGCTCTCGTTTAAGAAGAACTCCTAGTAGTGCTGGAAATAGACAGACTTGGGCTATTTCTATGTGGGTTAAAAGATGCAAATTAGGAGATGAACAATTCTTATATGAAGCAGGAGCAAGTGGAGATCAAGATGGTAGATTAAGATTAGTTTTTACTGATGCTGATAAAATAATGGTAGGTACTGGTAATGCCAATTTAGCTACAAGTTCAGCAGTATTTCGTGATACTTCATCTTGGTATCATATCCATTGGAAAAATACTGGAGGAACAAATACAGTTCATGTTAATGGACTTGAAGTAATTTCTGTTTCTTGTTCAGGAGATACAGCAGTAAATAATACAGTAGCTCAAGGTATAGGATGTAGAGGAGGTTCTGGAGATGATACAACTTCTAGTCTTGAAGGATATATAGCAGAATTTTTACTCTTTGATGGAACTGCCTATTCTTATACTGATGTAACAGATGATAAAAATGGGGTACTTATCCCTGCTGATCCTTCTGGACTAACATTTGGTACGAATGGCACATGGCTTAAATTTGAATCAGATAGTGATTTAGGTAATGATTCTTCAGGAAATAATAATGATTGGACTGAATCTAATTTAGCAACACACGATCAAATGACAGATACTCCCACCTTCAACTCTAGTTCTAATGGTGGTAATTTTTGTACTATTGGTGGATTAGAAAAAAATACTGGTGGTTTTACATTTAGTGAGGGTAATTTAAAATATGCAGTAAGTACTAATAATAGAGGTTTTATTTTTTCTCAAGGAGTTCCTGAATCTGGTAAATATTATTGGGAAGTTCGTGCTACAGCATTTGGTGGTACTCAAGACCAATTATTTATAGGAGTATGTCAACCAGACAAAATGAGAGGAAATCTTACAGCAGGTAGAGGTGGTGGAGAGGTAAGTGGAGCAGGAGGTTATACTTTTGATCAATATAATGGAGCAGCATGGCTAGATGGTGTTAAACAAAGTAATGATTCTATAGGAACTAGTAGGTCTGCTCCTCAAACATTTGGTTTTGCAATAGATAGAGATAATAATACTTTGAAATGGACTTATGATGGAAGTAGCTATAGTTCTACTTACACTATTCCTTCAAGTGGTCCTTTATATCCTTATATAGGTAGCGGAGGGGGTAGTAATACTGCTAGTGGTGTATTTAATTTTGGAGCTGACTCAACTTTTGCAGGACTTGTAACTGCTGGTGGAAATGCAGATGGTAATGGATATGGTAATTTTTCTTTAGCTGTGCCTTCTGGTTATGTAGCTTTATGTGCTGGTAATCTTCCTACACCAGCAACAGATCCAGAAGAAGAAGAAGGACCTTATAAGTATTTTGTACCAAAATTATATACAGGAGATGGAGCATCAACACTTGCTATTACAGGATTAGAGTTTCAACCTGATTTTACTTGGATTAAAAATAGAGACCAAACAGATGTCCATAATTTATATAATTCTACTCTAGGGGTTACAAAGTATTTGCAAATCGACAATAATGCAGCTCTGACCACAGATGCAGATACTTTAAAATCTTTTACTTCTGATGGGTTTACTGTAGGAGCAGATGTTATAACAAACACAAGTGGGGAGAAATATGTTTCTTGGAATTGGAAAGCCACAGGAGGAACGACTGCTACAAATAATGATGGCAATGTTGAAACAACAATTCAAGCAGATTCAGACAGAGGTTTTTCAATAATAAAATGGACAGGAACAGGAAGTAACAGCAGAACATTAGGTCATGGACTAACTAAAGAACCTGAAGTATTTTTAGTTAAAAGAACTGAAAATACTCAAAGTTGGAATATGTGGCATAGTTGGGCTAATAATGGATCAGAACCTGGTACTCATGGGTTTTTCTCTCCTGAAAGCTCAGGAGCTTATAGTGCAGGTTCTGGTGGTTTAACATATTGGTATCCTACAGGGTTTGGATCTTCTACTGTAGGAGTAGGAGGAGCTAGTGGAAACAATAATAGTGGAGAAGTAATGATAGGTTGGGCTTGGCACTCTGTAGATGGGTTTAGTAAATTTAGTGGCTACGAAGGAAATGGAAATGCCAATGGAACATTTGTTTATCTTGGATTTAGACCTGCTATGATTTGGATTAAATCTACCTCATCTACTGGAAATTGGTTAATATTTGACGATCAAAGAGAAGGATATAATGTAGATAATGACCAATTAATATCTGATGATACAACAGCAGAAGCGACATCAGATATGATTGATATGCTTTCTAATGGATTTAAATGTAGAATATCTACTTATCCAAATGTGGCAGAAACTTATGCATATTTAGCTTGGGCTGAAAATCCATTTAAATACGCAACAGCAAGATAGGAGAAAAATAATGTGGGCACGAATTGAAGATAATAAAATCGTAGAATACTATAATCAAAAACAATCTATAGTATTAAATAATGTACGTTATTCTTCTCAAATTTTTACAATATGGACAGATGCACAACGTAAAGATTTAGGTATTGTACCTGTAGTTATTTCAGGAAGACATCTTGATACTAATTATTATATAGAAAAGAATCATTCAGATGCAATAGCAGGAGATGGTAATAGTGTTATAAGAACTGTTGGAGTTAAAGCTGCTGATAAAAATTTAAATGATGTAAATGAAGTATGGACACAAGATGAAATAGATGATGGACAAGCACCAGATGGTACAAGTGCTAATGATCCTAAATTAGATAGAGATGGTAATCAAATAATTACAAGAGGTTTAAAATATCAAGCTATACAAAAAGTTAAAAGACAACAAGCAGGATTTTTATCACAAACAGATTGGTATATAATACGTAAAGCAGATGTAGGTACAACAATACCATCTAATATACAAACATGGAGAAATGCAATACGTGCTGATGCAACAAGAATAGAAACAGCAATAACTAATGCAGCAGATATGGCTGCATTTATAGTATTACATACAACAACACATAAAGAAGATGGAACACTAGATCAACTAGCAACTGTAAATTCATGGACAGAATTAGGAACATAATATGAAATATATATTAATAGGACTAGTAGCAGGATTATTAAGTTTTATAGTAAATGTAAAAGCTCAAGATATAGATATACAACAAAGAACATATACAAAAGGTTTATTATGTGCAAATCATAATGATCTTATAAATGATTTAAATACAAAGCATTATCAAGTAAGAAAATGGTGGGCAGTAAATAGTGATAATGAATTAGTAGAATTATTTGTTAATAATGATACTGGAGCATGGACAATCATAATAACAAATGGAGACAAATTTTCATGTGCTTTAATAGGAGGAGTTAATAGTGGAGCTAACTACGATATTGAAAGTACAATACAATAGGAGTAAATAATGGCAACAAGTTATACAACTAGAATAAGACTTGCGAAACAAGGAGATGGAGATAATCCTAATTCTTGGGGTACAGTTTTAAATGATGGTGTTATCAGTCTGGTTGATGATGCCATAGCAGCATATACAACAGTATCAATAGGATCAGCAGCAACAGTAACATTATCTGCAGTAGATGGAGCATCAGATGTTCCTCGTTCAGCATTTTTACATGTTAAAGGATCTGTAGGAGGAAGTCATACTACAATATCTTTAATAATTCCTGAACAATCTAAAAGTTATGTAATTAATAATCAAGTATCAGCAAATACAACAGCAAGTGATATTGTTAAAATAAAAACAGCATCAGGTGCTGCAACTGGATATGATGTTCCTTTTGGAGCAGTTGGTTTAGTTATTTCTGATGGTGCAAGTGTATGGTCAACTAATGCTAAAGGATTAGGATTTGGTACTGCAGCTTCTGCTGATATAGGAGTATGTGCAACTAATCTTCCAAAAGTATCTGCAGCAGATTTACGATATGTTAGAACATCAGTAACAACAGATGCAACTATTAGAGGTAATATAACTTATGAGGCAGGTGCATTAAAAGTAGGTACGTCTGCTAGAACTTATAGTCCTTTTGTAACTGTAACAGATGCTGCATGTGTAAGTGTAAACTTTGCATTAGGAAATAATTTTGTTGTTACACTTGGAGGTAATAGAACATTAAAAGCTCCTGCAAATTGTACAGCAGGACAAGGTGGAACTATTCATGTTATTCAAGATGGTACAGGGAGTAGAACTTTAGGATATAATACAGCATGGCAATTTGTATCTGGTACAGCTCCAACATTAAGTACAGGTGCAAGTGATGTAGATATACTTTGTTATATAGCAAGAAGTTCAACAACAATAGACGCAGCTTTATTAAAAAACTTTGATAGGTGATAAATGGCTTCATCAGATGCAAAACTTATTAAACTTGATTTTACTACAGGTTTTCATAGAGAATCTACACAGTATGCTGAAGAAGGTAAATGGTATGATGGAGATCGAGTACGATTTCGTTCAGGTAAGCCTGAAAATTTAAGAGGATATACAACAAAAGTAACAGAAACATTTGATGGTAATGCTAGAGATTTAGTTACATGGTCTGATAATAATCAATTTAAAAGAGCATTATGGGGAACTGATAAAAAATTATATGAACATAATGGGGATGAAATATTTGATATAACACCTGTATCAGTATCAGTAACATTAGCAAATGTATTTGGAACATCAATCGGAACAACAAGAGTTTGTGTTTCAGATGGATCACATGGTAGAAAAAGTGGTGATTTTGTTTATTTTACAAGTGCTGCAGTAATAGGATCAGATGTTACATTAGATGATGTTTATTCTATTTCAGTAGTTGATTCTAATGTATATGCTATAGAAGTATCAGGTGCAGCAGGAGCTACATCAACACAAACAGGATCAGCAACTTTTCATTATCTTATAGCAACAGGTGCTGAAAATGCAGCAACAGGTTTAGGATATGGTGCAGCTTCTTATCAAGCTACTGTATGTGCTTCACAAACACGAGCATGGAATCAACCAACATCCATAGGTGCTAGTGATTTTATAAGTCAAATTACACAATGGAGTTTAGATAATTGGGGTGAAGATATCATTGCTAATAGAAGAGGTGGAACAATTTATCATTTTGATACAGATGCCTCTACTACACCATTAAGGGCAACAAAAGTTTCAGGTGCTACAAATTCAACACCAACAACTGTGGATTCTATTATAGTCTCTCCTAATGATAGACATTTAATTGCTTTAGGATCTAATGCTTTTAATACAACATCTTCTCCTACAGGTGGGTATGATCCTTTAACAGTAAGATGGTCTAATCAAGAAGATTATACAAATTGGATTCCAAGTGTAAGTTCAACATCAGGTGAAACTATATTAACAGATGGAACAAAAATAGTTGGTAGTGTAAGATCAAAAAATGCTATAACAATTTGGACTGATAATTCATTATGGCAAATGCAATATGTAGGTACACCTTTTACATTTAGTTTTAGACAGTTAGGAACTAATTGTGGTATGATTGGAGCTCATGCAGGAGTTGATTATAATGGTACACCAATTTGGATGGGTTATGAAAATTTCTATGCTTTTGATGGACAAGTAAGAAATTTACCTTCAACAGTTAGAAGATATATATTTGATGATTTAAATATAGATCAAAAAGATAAAGTTTATGCAGGAATAAATTCTGAGTTTAAAGAAATAATTTGGTTATATCCTTCTGGTACTTCACAAGAATGTGATAGTTATGTATTATATTCTCCTGAAGAAAATTATTGGACATATGGTAGTTGTTTCTGGACAACATTTAATGATAGAACAATCTTTGGTAATACAATAACAACAGGTACAACAGTTGCAGGAAGTAATTTATATAATAATGAACCACCAGATATTTATACAGGGAATGGATCAAGCTTATCATCTTATATAGAATCAGGAGATTTTGATATAGCAGATGGTAATGAATTAATGTTTATGGATAAAATTATTCCTGATTTTGATATTAGTACAGGTAATATTAAATTTAGTGTTAAAACAAAACAATATCCAGAAAGTACTAATATAATAGAAAAAGGTCCTTTTACTATAGGAAATACAACATCTAAAGTAGATATGAGAGCAAGAGGAAGGCAAGGTAGAATAAGAGTATCTTGTAATAATACAGGAACTAAATGGAGATGGGGATCGCTTAGGTTAGCTGTACAACCTGATGGAGGAAGATAATGCGATATCCTGATTTACCTTTATTATTTACTCTTAAAGATAAAGAATTACAAGATCTTTATAATACTGTTGAAAAATGGGGAGCTGCATTAATAAATGAATTAGATACAAGAGATACAATCGTTGATAAACGACCATCAACAAATATTTTAGTAGCTGTTACAGTTACACAATTACAGAATCCACAAAAAGGTGATATTGCTTATTCAGCAAGTTCTGGAAAATATAAAGGTTACGTAAGTTTAGGAAGTGAAACATCATGGCAGAATTTAAATTAGGAAATCATTTTAATTTAATAAATAATAGTACATTTATTAGTAATATTAATAGAGGTAATACAGGATTAATTCCAGGAATGTATAATGCTAAACAAAAACTAGAACCTTTAAAAAATGTAAGTAATACGTTTTATGCTGATCAAACAAAAGCTCAATCAAACTATATGAATCCTAGGAGTGTAAAATAATGACTATGGTAATGCAGCCACAAATGACAGGAGTAGAATCATTACAAGGTTTTCAAGATAATATGAATTCTTCATCAGGTTTAGAAAGACTAAGGGCTTTACAATCTTTAGGATTAATGAGTTTAGCTCAAGATTCATATATGACTGATCAACCTATGATGAACCAAGGATTATCAGGATTACCTGTAGTTCAAGCTGGCTTTGGTGGATTTTTAAAAAATGTATTTAAAGCTGTAACTAAACCTTTTAAAGCTGTCGCTAAAGGTATAGGTAAAATTGCTAGATCTCCACTAGGTAAAATGGCTTTACCAATAGCAGGAGCTTTTCTTATGCCCATGGCATTTGGTGTTACTATGGCAGGAAATCTTGGAGCTTACTCTGCACTTGCAGGTGTTGGAAGTGGATTAGGAAGTTTAGTAGCAGGTGCAAAACCTGGAGATGCTTTAAAAGCAGCAGCACTTGCAGGTCTTGGAACTTATGCAGGTGGACATCTATTTGGTAAATTTGGTAGTGGAGCAGGAACTGGAGGTACAAGTGGTACTGGTACTGCTTTAACTAATACAGGTAAATTAGTAAGTACAGGAGCTGCTCCATCAGTAGGAGGAGGTACTGCATCTTTAGGTTCATTAGGAACTGGTAATATAGGTTTAGGAGCAACAGGAATAGGGCAAGCTTCTCAATCCTTTGGAGCATTTGGTACAGGACCAGCAGCGGCTAGAGCAGCTAATATAGCATCTGCAGTACCAACAGCTACAGTAACAGGTGGTAATCCTTTATTAGCATCTATGAATCAACAGAATGCTGTACAACAAGCTTTAACAAAAGCAGGATTACCAAGTATAGATCAAACAGTACAACCAATGTTTTCTGGAATACAATATGGAGCTAGTGGAAGTACTGGTGCACCTTTAGCATCAGTTCAACCAGGAGCAGCAGATATTTTTAAAGGTGATTTTTCATGGGATGCTGTAAAGAATTTACCAAGACAAACATTTGATAGATTAACAAAAACTCCTGAAGGATGGGGAGCTATTGGTAGAGATTTAATGCCAGGAGCTTTTGATCAACCACAAGAAATAAGTAAAAAAGATTTAGAAGATTATGGATTTAAACAAACACCATCATCTTTTGGAACACAAGAAGCTTATTATGTAAATCCAGATACAGGACAAGAAATGTCAACAGCTCAAGCTATACAATATATGCGTAGTAAAGGTACAGGTGGAAATAAATATACTCAAGCAACAACAACTGGTTTTGGTAATTTAGCTCCAAATATACGATACAGAGGAATTAAAGACGGAGGTACTATACTACGAGATAGTGGTGGTTTAATGGGTCATGTTTATGGTGGACAACTACCAGAATTTTCAGGACAAGTTCCAGGTGAAGGACATGGTATGGAAGATAATATTTCTTTTCCTATTACAGCACGTAGAGGTGGAGGAAATATTCAAATAGCCGAAGGAAGATTAAGTCCAGATGAATATGTTGTAGATGCAAATACTATGTCTTTATTAGGAAATGGAAGTCCTGATGCAGGAGCTAAAATTATGGATGAAACTGTAAAAGATATACGTATAGCAGCTACAGGTCAAGATAAACAACAAAAAGAAATTAACGGATTAAAAGCATTAAATAGAATGAGAAGGGGTTCATAAGATGGGAATATTATCATCACTTTTAGGTATTGGACAATCAGCACCTACTCCTGTTGCACCACAATCAATAACAACAACAGAGTTGGCAAAAGAGGTTGCTCCATTTATGAAAGATTTGCTTGCAAAAGGTCAAGCATTATATAAACAAAGAACAGAAGAAGGCTATCAACCATATACAGGTCCTACGATTGCACAATTAACACCTGAACAATTACAGGCTAGAGAAGGACTAACAGGTTTAGTTGGAACACAAGCTCCACAATTTGCTAAGGCTCAAGAATTAACTGAAGGTGTTGCTGAACAAATGACTCCTACAGCATTAGAACAATATATGTCGCCTTATCAACAAGCTGTTACCGATATAGAAAAAGCTGAAGCACAAAAAACTTTTGAAAGAGATGTACTCCCTAAAGTTAGACAAGCTCAAATTGGTGCAGGAGCTTTTGGTGGAACTAGAGGTACTATGTTAGAAGCTCAAGCTTTAGCTGATCAACAAAGGCTAGTAGGTGATATACAAACTAGAGGATCACAAGCAGCTTATCAAGATGCTGTAAGAGCTTTTGAAGCACAGAAAGCTAGAGAAGGACAGACTGCAGGAGCATTGGCTCAATTAGCACCAGCAGCATTTAGAGCTCAAACTGGTGAACAAGCTTTATTAGAAACTATTGGTAAAGAAGATCAGATGAGATCTCAAACAGCTCTTGATGAAGCTTATAAACAATATCTTGAAGAAAGAGTTTATCCTGAAAGAACATTAGGACAATATCAGTCTGTTATTGCTGGCTTCCCTTCAGCTTCTGTAACTAGATCTGTTACAACAGCTCCACAGCCACAACAAAGTGGACTGGGTTCATTGTTAGGTGGTGCTTTAAACTTAGGTAATATTTATGGTACATTTGGAGGCTTTACAAAAGGTGGTTTTGGAAGTGCTTATACACCTTATGGTAGAGCAGAAGGTGGACCTGTAGTAGAAAGACAATATGGTGGTGAAGTAGGAACAGGTGGTTTAGTAGGTTTAACTGATGATGGTACACAGATATTTGATCATACTCAAACAGGTATATTAAATAGAGCTTTACATGGTGGTATATTACAAGGTCAGACTATTGGATCTGGAAGTACTGATGATAAGCTACAACCTATGCCTGATACTGGAACTACTAGTGGTACGTCTTCTTCAACATTTACTGGTTCAACATTACCTAACCAACTAAATATAGCTACACATCCAGAATTTTCATCTGTATTAGAAATGCCTTCAGTACAAGACAGAGGTGGTCATTATAATGCAAGTGAATTTAGGGATGCTGGTATGTCTTTATCAAGACCTGATAATATACCTGAAACTATTCTTCAAGAACGTAGTCCTCAAACTGGAACTCCATATGCAGATCCAGCCACAGGTACAATACCATATGATTTATGGATTAATCAACCAGTTCAAACTTATGGTCAAGGACATGATTTAGGAGATATGGATTATTTTACAGCTAATCAATTAGCATTAAATGAAGGTGCTGATAGATTTATGTATGGTGGTAAATATGCTGCAGTAGATCCTGGACTTTTATCAAATTATCAAGACATACAAGATGAAGGATTTGAAGGAGGTATTAAACCTTGGCGATACTCAATGCATGAAGATAAAACAAGAGCAGGAACATTTGGTCACAATGTACATCAGCAGGGTGGTTATATGCTTCCACCAGATCCTAATAGTCCTCAAGCTATGAAAGCTAAAGGATATATAATGAGTTCGACTGGACAATGGGTTCCTTCAGGAACAACTCCTGCAACTAAATACCAAGAACTTGTAAACCAAGGTATTGATATGAGTAATCCTCATACAAGAATGATACATGGATTTAAACATGGTGGTTCACTTGCTGATAAAGCAGAAGGTCTAGCAAGTTTTGGTAGATATGGAGATAACATATTAGTCCATATGAATCCTGAAGAGTTAGATGGACTAGCATCACTTGGTCAGATAACATACAATCCAGTAACAGGATTACCTGAAGCATTTAGTTTTGGTAAGATATTTAAAGGTTTACGTAAACTTGCACCTGTTGCAGCAATGATAGCTGCTCCATTTGTTTTAGGTCCTAGTGGTTTAGGTCTATTTAGTAAAGGATTTTTAGGAAGTACTCTTGGTGCAGCAACTGCAGGAGGAATAGGTTCTTTTGTAGGTAATTTAATAGCTGGAGCTAAACCTGGAGATGCTTTAAAATCAGGATTAACATCAGCAGTTTTATCAGGAGGTGCTGCTGCTATAGGTGGTGCTCCTTGGACTGGAGGTGCTCAAACAGGAACTGGACAAATGGCAGCAATGTCACCAGGATCTGCAGCTCTTAAAGCTGGTCAAGGTGTACCTAAAACTGGTATATCAGGATATGGTCGAGGACTTGCAGGAGGTTCAGAATTTACACCTGCTATAACAAAAAATATAGCAATAGGTGGTGATTCATTAGGTAGAGGATTTGGTTTTAAACCAGGTGATAGTTTTAAATTAGCTCAACAATCATTACCTAATGCAAATTTAGAAGTTATACAAGATCCTAATCTTATAGATTCTGCACAGTTAAATATACAAAGACAAGTACCTACTTATGGTTCAGTAAAACCACAACAAATAATGCCTGCTGAACAAGCTGGAGGATTTCAAAATATTGCAGAGTCACCTTTAGTTAAAGATCCTGGGAAAGCTATTTCAGATATAGGTAGTCAAATTGGTGAAGAATATGGTAACTGGAAAGGTGCAGCTAAAATTGTGGGTATGGATTTAATGCAAGAAGATTGGGATATTAAATATGCTAATGATGCTAAAGCAAAAGAAGCTGCATTAGCTAAACAAGGTTATACAGTTGAAACTGGTTTTGATGGTCAAGTAGTTATAAGAGATTCTTCTGGTACAGTAATGCCTAGAAATTTAACACCATCAATGATATTACAAAGAGCATTAGGAAAATCTCCACGTACAAGAATGGTATCAAAGTATGGTTATGGAAAAGCTAAACAAGGTGGTTTAGTATCATTAGCACATGGTGGTGAGTTTA
>Ga0208011_1000707_pt1 | contig 12322 bp, 4 predicted proteins | sample 7_EtaG_FD_184080 | JGI IMG/M metagenome (GOLD analysis project Ga0208011, IMG submission 184080) | Marine viral communities from the Subarctic Pacific Ocean - 7_ETSP_OMZ_AT15161 metaG (SPAdes) (version 2) | ecosystem: Environmental > Aquatic > Marine > Oceanic | place: Pacific Ocean | collected... | reverse complement strand
ATTTTCCAGAATATTTTTAATGCCAATATTGGTGCCACTCTGTCAGCGATTCCTGGCGGACAAGCTGCCGGCGCAGTGACTAGTCTGTGCAGCACGGGTATTACTAATTGGACCACAAACCCCCTGTTCCAAACACGAACCAATAAAAACGTTTGGGAAGCAAATTATTTATCAAGAATGGGCACTTGGTTTATTGAAAGTAGAAATGTTTTTGCAACTTAGGAAATAATAATGGCCGAAGAACCAACAAAATCAAGATTTATACGACATCAAGATAAGGACCGCGATGGTCTTATCGATGTTTGTGTGGTGGATGTGGTACCCGCAGAGGTTCCTTGTTTAGACTGCTCTCCTAATCCGAACGCGCTTGTTGAAAATTGGAAAAATAAAACCATTGACGAGCCTTTTCTAAATGAAAAAACATGTGTATATCATATAACAGTTGTTACTGAACATTCTACTACTTTAAGTACACCTCATTTAGAAGCATATGCTGATGATAATTTTAACACCGATCAGCAAGACGAGGCTATGACAGAAAGGTTCGATGAGTATGTCGAAGAAGCAATTAAATCACTTTTAGATGCACACAGTAAAGATGATTCTGATACATCGATTGAGCTAATCAAAGAAGTTATCGACTATACAGAATATTATTTAGATCCGCGTCCTTTTTCTAGGTTGAAGCTTTTGTATTCAGTTCCATATGACGATCTACACGCACTTGAAGATGCCGAAGAAGAGAGTGAAGAAGAGGAAGAAGATACCTCCGAGGCCGTAACTGTTAAATATAAAATGACAGAATTGAAGCCTCTTCTAATCAGAGTGAGAAAAAGTCTTAATCTTTATAATCGATATTTAAAAGTTTACCGAGGCCTTGAAGGTGGAAACGTATATTTTGATGGCATTGCCGGGACCTCGCTGGCCGGAACTAGCACGAAAGCTATATTTCCCTTAGAACTATATGGAGATCTCGGTTTGGTTCCGAATAAATCCATAATGGGAAAAGTATTGACACAGTTAGATGGGTTTTTAGTTCAAAAAGGATATAATATTCCGGGCGTTGGAGGCTTAGGAGGCTTTCTTAACGATAAAGTTGTTGAGGCAGAATTCAAATTTAGTAAAGAGTTTGAGCTTAAACAAATGAAAATTTGGACGGAGAATTGTGGCGAAAAGGCAATAATATTTAATAAAAAACTAAAGCCTTTACTTAAAAAATCTGCCTGGAAAGATCCAACTGCTATGGCATATTTTGCCAAGCTAGAAGATATGGACAATGATCTTCAAGCAAGAGAGCCAAAACCATGGCTAGAATTCATCAAAGAATATACATATCCCTCAGTGTATGGCACTACAAACCCATTAGACGCGAACACGGATCCTGAGAAAACTGTTGGCAGTTGTATTGCCGGCGCATTGGCCGAAGAAGGTAAACAATTAGGCCAAGATATTCTTGATGAGGTATTCGGCTTAGGCGATGCAATTGCATCCGCGTTTCATAAAAACTTATGTCGTCAAAGCCTTGAAGACAGTCTTGCGGACGTTAGAGAGGCTATGGGCGACTGGGAATCGGAAATACTAGACTCGATGGACGGTCTTGTTAAGGTCACTGATATTGAGCCTGAGCAACAAGGCGCTGGTGCGTTAGCCAAAGAACAGGCCGTTACCACCGCCGCCCCCTGGAAAAAGGCCAAAAAGGTCCAGGAAGGCGAAGACGTTGAGAGCGACCCAAGCATATGTGAGATCGTATTTGACAAGGGACTAGCGCAGCCTCCTGGGGATCTTCTTGGTTCGATGGATATGTTGTGGGAAATGGGCTTCGACCCGCTGAAGATGTGCGGCTTGCTTGAATTGTTGATGGATGCTACCGGATGTTTGATGGCAGGATTGGCGCTAGACGATGCGTTAAAAAGCATGTTAAATAGTGCTTTACAAGCGATGGGAATAGAAAATTTTGGTTCTTTATTCGCTAACTTACCGCCTGAAAAGCAAGCAGAATTAGATGCACTGGTTCAGAAAAAAATTGAAACTGGTGAAATTTACGGTACCGAAACAGAGGGCATTGAAACAACTGCTGTATATGAGACAGGCGAAGGGTGGTCTAAGCCATGGGGAAAGAAGGATACAGAGGAAGAGAAAAAAGAAACAGGCGATGGAGACCGCACTGCTGCTTCTGGTGGCGAAACTGCAGTCGAAGACAGCAGTTTGATAACAGATAGATATGATTCTCCTTCAGCCAGCAATCAAAATCAAGTTAACCCTGGCCTTGTGATGCAAGCATATATTTCAGCACTATTGGAGATATACAAAGACGACCTTTTAGAATTACTAGATTTCCTTAATAAGTTCCCCGGCGCGCCAATAATTGCTAAACTCATTGCTTCGTTTGATTGTCCTAAGCCAGCCTTGTTTAATCCCAGTATTATGGACTGGATTAAAGACATAGAAATTCCATGGTGCAGTGGCAACTGGGACATCACTCTTCCGGAACTCATTAATCCATCTGGGTGGCTCCCGAAGATTAAAGACCTTCTAGCTGAACTTTTTAAGCAGATGATAAAGCTGTTAACAATATTGGTTATAAAAATTCTTTGGATGATATTGGCGAAAATTTGTCAGTTATTGGGAGATGCACTTTGTAAGGCGCTCGAAATGGTTGGCGAACTAGCTGCGTCATTGCCGGATGTGGCTATGGGCAAAACAACATTTGCGAACGTTATTAAAGAATCTATATGCGGAGAAGAAGCATCTTCAGAAGAAATTGATAATACAATTATCGATATGTTTGCGTCTTTAGGCGCTGGAGGCGCAGCATTAGCTGATAATGAACAAGTTTTGTCTATGTCGGAAGATATTGCTTCTGCTACGACCCAAACAGAACTAATGAATGCCTTCTTGGGAGATCCTTCACGGGAATTTTTAGATATTATGGACACAATTATTACCTATGAATATCCCGACATGCAAGAGGCTTTTCCAAATAAAGAAAAAATGGGCAACTTCTTTAAGAATGCTGGCAACTTAATGCCGGTTTCGTTTAGAAATCAGATGAAAGACCTTGTTGAACAAATTCCGATAGACGACGCAACGCCAGCAAATCCTTCTCTTTGTGCCACGCCAGAACAATTAGAGCAATTTAAAAATTTAAGATGCGAATTGTTATCAGGCAGAGCAACACAAGAACAATGTGATGAGATGTTTGAAAATCTGCAAAATAGTATGATAGACGATTTAGATGATTTGGGTTCAATTCTTCAGAAAGGTATCCCAAACTACATTGCTGATAATCTGCCTCCTCTTGTGTCGGATCCTGGCTGTGACAATGGGATGCTTCCATTTGAGTCAGAAGAGCAGAAAGCTGCCGTCTCGGCTGTTTTAGGAGGCGATTTAGATCAGCTACAGACTGCCTTCTCATATGATATGCTTGGCGCAGGCCCCGGAGAAAAAAGATGGGGCCTTATTAATATGATTCTTTCTGATACAATGGGTAATCCATATACAACGCATCAACGAAAAGTATTCTTTAGAAGGCGCTGGGTTGACTTTTATATGAATGAGCCTTTTGACGAAGATGAATCGATATTCAACAGACTTCCAGATATAGAAAACCAAAAAGGAGCATATCCATCAGAAGTTGCGGGACATTTACTAGATCAGTTAGAGGCGCTTGATACGACATTTGCTTCAAATAACGAAGTTCAAGAAGCTAAAACGTTTTCTAAATCATTTGAAGATTTAAATATTAGTAGATTTGGTAAAAATGTGGATTTATTATCGTTACCTGACTTTGGATATAACTTCACAACGACAGTCGACTATGAAAACGAAAAAGTTAAATTCATTAAACAGGCAAGAAAGGCCGACGCTGACGTAACATTTTCTTTTGTTGACAACGCAAAAGGAGCTTATGAAGACTATGAATATTCTTTTGGGCTTGATATCAACTTCTATTTGTCAGATTTAATGGAATCCGGGAGCACATATGTTAATCGCCCACAAGATAATGCAAGAATTAGCATTATAAACAATTATAATGTAGGAGCCAATCTTGATTTTTCCGCAATGGAGTTTATGACCAGAGAAGAAAAACAGGCAGCCAAAGATGAAGAAAAAGACGCCACCACCGGAATAATTTATGACAGAAAGTTCGAATTTTTATCAATTGACGATACACTAGATGGAATCGACACTTCAGAATATACAGACTTTTTATCCGCATTTGAAACAAAAACTAATTATACGCCACAAGTTATACTTTTAAAAGAGATTTTAAACAAGAACGGGGCCAGCGTCGATGAAAGCGATATGAAAGACTTTCACGATGAATTTATGTCCAGTGTTTTATCGACCCTGGTTACTGAAGTAGTAGAAAACGAGGCCGCATTCACCTACGGCGCGGTATTCGATGGCTTAACCAAAGAAGATGTTGAATATTATACTGAAGGCGGCACACCATATTTTGAGGCAACTAATGATGATGGAGACGATATTTCAAATGATGATATGATTTTAGGCATTAGTCGAATGCAATACGAACAAGGAGAAGACGCCAATAGGGTTTTCTATTTGGATCCCGCACAATATGGTGGCTCATATATGAATCCTCCGCTCTATATTTCCCCGTTGAAAAACGAGGGTTGGCTTGGCTTTGTAGAGGTGATGTTTCCCGAAGTGAGTGCTTGTAAACCACGAAAGACCGATTTAATTGATTTCGAGGATATTCAAAAGAAAATCGATGATACTTATCCAACAATACCAGAAGATGAGAGATTGAAGTCTGATCCTGATTGTATTCGAGAGCGGCCATATGAAAGAATTTTAGAAAGACCATCTGTGGCAGCTATTGAAGGCCTTATCACTGCTGCTATTAGAATTTTCGTAAGTACGCACATGCTCAAGGCCATGGCCACGTTCACGAAGTTTTATCCTAAATTTACAGAAACCTATAGTTCGCTTTTTGCACAATATATTGTTGAAGATATGGAAAGACATTTTAAAAGTGCTCAAAAAAGTTTCTGGGAATTTTTTAATCCTTTTAAAGATAGTGAATTTTGGTATGCGTTTTTGGAGCAGTCAGTACAAACATACAATAGAAGAGAAGCTGCTGGAGAAGTCGACCCGCCACAAAACGTTTATGATGCGCTAGAATACTTAAGCGCAAAAGTAAAAGAGTTTGATTATCCTTATCGTTCTGATTTAAGAGAAGCAAAAGATCTAGATGAAATAAGCAGATTAAAAACACTAAAAAACTATCGCTCCAAACTAAATTTAGAAGCAGTTCAAGACACAGAAGAATATGCAAAATTGGTTCTCAAAGAGTTGGTGAACGAACAATTGAATTATATGGGTGTGAAGTTTGTTGAAAACTTAGAAACTCTTGGGATGTCGCCATCTATCTTTAATTTAGACTATTATGTTCTTGAAAACTTGACACAAGGCAGCGAATTAACATTGGCCGAAGAGATAAAGGAAGAACCAAAAAGCCTTCCAACTGAAGGAGAAGAGCTATACACCGGCGGTACCGAGTTTTCAAATACAGAAACAGGTGAAATGTATACTGGCTATTATCACGTTACAACCGATAATGAGGGTAATACTGTGTATATGGCAGGAGAATTTCATATAGAAGGTGAACATGCACTTCTGCGACCTCTGGCCGATCAGCTAATTGTTCCGATTGGTGATGTGCAAGATTATGGTACCGGCGGAACATCGAGTACGACACAACCATTTTTAATTGAAAAATATATAAGCATTAACGGCAAAAAATATGCTCCAGATGATGCATTGGACATTGTTAAGAGTAATAGCCTAGCATTGTTAATTTCAGAAGTCTATCCCGGTACTCTAGACCATGTTGTTGATGCCGGCGGAAAAGTCGTTGGCCTAACAGGCGAACTGGGTTTGCGTTATGGCTTAGAATTTTCGGTAGTAACTAATGGAACAGCTTATCCTGTAACAGCGGTAGAAGTAGATGCGTTGGACGTGTCGATTGCCGAGACTCCTCCACTTGAAGGAGATAGTAAATTATTATTATGCTTGGTTAATATGCTTACAAACAATGATACATATAAACTTGTGGCTCAGTATATTTTTCCGATGAAAAAGATAACAGCGTTGATAGCTATTTATAATAGTGAAGGCCTGTTGCCGTCTATTGGAGAACTTACTGTTGAACCCGAAATGGCATACGGCGGCGATTCTGGGTGGGGCGTAAAGCCCGGAATGCAGGTTGAGGTCAGCACCGATGGTGTCGCTGCATCAGCGGAATCTCAACCAGGCTGGGCCGCCGGCGCAGATCGTTCCCCTGGACTTCCTACTGTTTTTGCAACAATGTATGACGAATGGGATCAGGTTTTATTAAGAAGTTCAAAGAGTCGGCTGAAGAAGCTTTTCAAAACACATTATAACTCAAGGGAATTCGATATTGGCGATGATGATAACGAGAAGCCGGGTAAATTGGTTTTAAAGAATCTGCTTGAATCTTTCAGGCCGGCCGCCGGCAGACAACTGCTTCCATGGTGGAAAAGAAGGATGCTTCGTACTAACCCCTTTAATTCTGCAGGAGAACTTTGTGAAAAAGAAGATTGACTCTAATTACAGAGAGGTGAGATAAAAAATGGCTTCTTATGGTATAGCTCTTCCTTTAGAGTTGGATGATGGCGACGGATTTACAATGATCAAAAGCATCAAGAAATTAGTTAGACAAAACTTAAAAATGCTTTTATTAACCGATCCTGGAGAACGGGTAATGGAACCAGATTTTGGTGTTGGTATGAAAAGATTTTTATTCGAGAATTACGGATCCGGCGTGGAAGCTCAAATAGATAGCAAAATTAGAGAACAAGTCAATATTTATTTGCCAGTTGTATCAATAATAGACATTGCTTTTGGGATAGCCGATGCTGACAATAACCGCTTAGCTTTTTCTATATTTTATGCCATTCCAGAACTAGATGATAAAGATTTGTTAGAATTTACTATTTAAAAATGAGGGTTTTTCATGTCCGACGAACAAAAAAAGATTATACCGATTGACTATACACATAGAGATTTTCAGGGCATTCGCCGTGATTTAATGGGAATTGCCGAGCGCTTTTATCCAGACACATTTCAGGATTTTAGCGAGGCTTCGTTTGGTTCTTTGATGTTGGATGCAGTTGCTTATGTCGGAGATCAACTATCGTTTTATTTAGACTATAATGTTAATGAGTCGTTTTTAGACACGGCTTATCAGTATAATAACGTTCTTCGTCATGGAAGAATGCTGGGCTATAAATCCACCGGGCGCCCCTCAACTTATGGAAGAGTAGCTGTATTTATTCTTGTGCCTGCCTCTTCTACTGGTTTAGGTCCCGATACGGATTATATTCCTATTTTGAAGAAAGGCACTCGCTTTACTTCTACCAATGGATTGAATTTTGTTTTAACAGAAAATATAGATTTTTCAGCAGCTAGATGGCCCACAGTTTCAGCCCAGGTAAATTCAACCACCGGCGCCCCAACTTTCTACGCTATTAAAGCGTATGGCGATGTTGTTTCGGGGCGTTTTAACCAAGAAACAGTTAGAGTCGGCGCCTTCCAGAGATTTAAAAAAGTAAAATTAGCAGTAAACAACCTTTCAGAAATTATTTCTGTTACTGATTCAGAAGGAAATGAATATTTTGAAGTAGATTATCTTGCTCAAGATATAGTTTTTAAAGAAATTTCAAATAATAATTTTAAAAATGATAATGTGCCTTCTATTTTAAAGCCCTATCTTGTGACGCGCAAATTTATTGTCGAAAGAAGTAGACATGCCACATTTCTTCAATTTGGAAGCGGCAATGCTGCTGAATCGAATGTGGTGGCGGATCCACAATCGGTAGCAATAAATGTGTTCGCCAAAGACTATGTTACAGATACAACTTTTGATCCAACACAACTTTCAAAAAATGAGAATTATGGAATTGTACCCACTAATACCACTTTGACAATTACCTATAGAACGACCAATCCGACAAATTCAAATGTTGGCGCAAATAACATTACAGCAGTTGGTAATGCTAGTATGGATTTCCCAAACAGAGAAACGCTAAATGCATCTTCTGTGAGTGCTGTTATTAATTCTTTGGAAGTTGTTAATGAGGAACCTGTGTTAGGTAGCACCACCAATGCAACCACAGCAGAAATTAAAAGGAGAATTTTTGATACTTTTCCAACACAGAATAGAGCCGTCACACAAGCAGATTATGAGAATTTAGTTTATAGAATGCCAGCCAAATTTGGATCTGTAAAACGGTGTTCTGTACAGAGAGATCCCGATTCCCTTAAGAGAAATTTAAATTTATATGTTATTTCTGAAGACCAAAATAATCGTCTAACAACTACAAACTCGACAATAAAAAAGAATTTAAAAATTTGGATAAATCATTTTAGAATGATTAGTGATACAGTTGATATTCTCGATCCTTATATTATTAATTTCGGAATTGACTTTATTGTTAAGCCGGCCACAAATGCAGATAAATTTATATTATTGGATGACTGTGTATCTGCTTTAAAGCGAAAATACTCGACACCATTTTTTATTGGAGAACAGATTTATATCAGTGATATATATGATACTTTAAAGAGAGTAAAAGGCGTTCTAGATGTAGTAAAAGTAAAATTAAATAACAAATCGGCAGCCAATTATTCCGGAATTGAAATAGACATGAATGCAAATTTATCTCCAGATGGAAATTATTTAATGGTACCCAAAAACGCTATTTTAGAACTTAAGTATCCGGATGTGGACGTTAAAGGAAAGATTAGATAATGGCGCTAAAAAGATATAAAGCTGATGCTGACACTACCATAGTTAATGCTTATCAAATGGATATGCAGACTCGTGGCACCGGTGCAAATGCTGGAGTAGCCGATGTGCTTGAAACATTTTCGATTTATGGAAGACAAACTGAAAATACATCGACAACCGAAGGTTCTCAAGAGCTTTCAAGGATTCTAATTAAATTTCCAACCACTGGAATATCAACGGATAGAACCAATTCTGTAATTCCAGCAAGTGGTAGCGTTAGTTTTTATCTTCGTATGTTTAATGCGGTGCATTCTAAAACTGTTCCAACTGATTATACATTATCAATTCGGGCTGTGGCACAATCATGGCAAGAAGGAATTGGTTTAGATTTAGAACAATATACAGACGCTACAAAGGGCAACACCGGCGCCAACTGGATGAGCGCGTCAAGTACAACAGCGTGGACTGGCAGTAGTTATACCTCTAATGATTGTGTTGGTGGTTCTTATCGTACCGGCTCTGCTGATCCACAATATACAGGAAGTTTTACAACAGGCCTCGAAGATTTAGAAATCGATATAACGCACTTAGTAGAACATTGGATAGCAGGTACGATTGCAAATAATGGTATTGGCATACATTTTTCATCTAGTTTAGAAGCTAGCGCGTCTGTCGGCGCCAACACCGCTTCGGCGCCCGTCTTGCCGCTTACTGGTGGCGCTACTGTTTCTTATTATACCAAACGTTTTTTTGCTAGAGGCTCACAATATTTTTTCAAGCGCCCGGTTGTTGAAGCACGGTGGGATGGCCGCGTTATTGACCAGCGCGGCGATTTTTATTATAGTAGTTCACTAGCGCAAGCAGCTGATAATTTAAATAAAATTTATCTTTACAACTATATTCGCGGCCAATTGTCCGACCTTCCCGGTACCGGCAGCGAAACTCTTACGGGAAGTATTTTGGTTAGTTTATATTCTGGCTCGTCAGACAACTCGGCACCCTCCGGATCCAAGTTACTGTTGCCGGCTGGAGGGGGGATTGTTACCAATCTGCATACTAATGCTACCGGCGGGTGGTCTAAAACCGGTATTTATTCGGCTTCTTTCGCCGTTACAGCAGCAGCTACACCATTAAAAACATTATATGATGTGTGGCATAGCGGCACCACGGAATATGCAACAGCATCAATTGCTCCCAAAACATTAACAGGTGGAGACAACGCTGCTAAACCGATTTATTATATGAACATCACCAACTTACGTGATGCTTATCGTAAAAATGAAACAGCAAGAATTAATTTATATGTGAGAAATAAGTATTGGAGTCCCACTGTCTATACGAAAGCGAACATTACGCCAATTACCACAACAATATATAGCGCTTCATATAGAGTTTATAGGGTGCTCGATTCTTACGAAGCGATACCTTATGGCACCGGAAGCGATTATCACACATATCTATCACATGATGTTTCTGGAAACTATTTTGATTTCGATATGAATTTATTAGAACCAGGATATGAGTACGCATTTAAATTTTCATTTTATGATGCGGCTTTGCGTTCTTGGATGGAGCAAAACGAAACATTTAAGTTTCGAGTAGAAGATTATGAGTATTAAGAAACTTTTCGAATCTACAGACAACCCTAACAATTATCTTTCCGACACTACCAACAGAGATGCTTTTAAAGAGGTAGAGTCGGCAAGAAACGCTAATGCGATTCGCGAAAAGCAACAAACGTATATTCCTCAAATCGATTATACAGAGCCTGCAAACTTTGCCAAATATGGCTCTGCATATTTATATTACAAGTCTTCAATGGAGAGAATTGCTGATTATTATCCATATGATGGTTCCGACGCCGAAATTAATGAATTTTATAATAAATCATTAGATATCGATAAATATATCTTTGATAACCTTTATCCTAAAAGCACTGGTTACGCGATTGTAAGTGCCGATGGATGGGGTAGCAGGGGAGCCACCGGTGCTGGAAAAAATATATTGGGAGCCAGCGGCGGCTATGGTGTGTCAACCACCACAGAATATATTACTTTTTATGGCGGCCCCAACACAGTTACAACAGCAACCAAAGCTAAGCTGTTTCAAAATCCTAGTTCGTCAAACAGAGATACCGCCAATATATATGATACTGATATCTATACAAACGAAGGCCTAATAAGCAATTACGGCTCTGGATCGAGAGAATCAAACTTAAAATCAGATTTTGATAATGGAGTAACTGTTGAATTTTGGTATAAAAGCGGATCGGTAATCACGCCAGCCGCGACCACCAATAGACAAGTAGTTTTTGATATGTGGAACAATGAAGCGAGTTCTAGTACCGATTACGGTCGTATTACAATTGGTCTTAATTTATCGAATGCGTCTGCCCGCGCGCAGCCATGGATAGTCACAGCACAATCGGGTAATGATAATGGCCTCACACCACAAACAGCAACAGGAATTTTTCAACAATCAATCGGTGCCGGATCGAGTTCATTAGGCGAATGGAGGCATTATGCTTTTTCATTTTATAATAGTGGATCTAACTTTATCTCTAAACTACACATCGATGGACAATTGGATGATGCCAATGTTATTACGGCAAATCTAAATGAGCTAAATTCTAAAAATATGATTGGTAGGATTGGCGGCCTCTTGACTGCTCCGTCTGGTACGCTTGCAGCGGCATCAGCTAGTCATGATCCTGATGATTTGGCCGGCGGCGGCAAGCTAAGTGGATCTCTCGATGAGTTTCGTTTTTGGAAAATTCGTAGAAACTCTCACGAGATTGCCAAACATTATTTTACACAAGTAGCCGGCGGGGTAAACACAGATATTTCTAATACGACGCTTGGACTTTATTATAAGTTTAACGAAGGCATAACACAAACCTCATCTGTTGATAGCGTAGTTTTAGATTATGGTGGAAGAATTAGTAATGGTACTTGGACTGGATATGGATCTAACTCTAGAAACAGCGGTTCTGCGATACTATCTGCTAGCGCTGCAAAAAAGGAACATGAGGATCCGATTATTCGAACAAACCATCCAGATGTTGTAACAGTAAAAACGAATTTGTTGAATAGTGGCTCCTTTCATGATTCTAATAACAACTCCTCTATATTGAGCATGCTTCCTGCTTGGGTCTCAGAAGAACAAGAAAACTATGATGCTGGCGCGGATATTAATAACTTAAAAATAATGTCACATATAGTTGGCAGCTATTTTGATAAACTTCACCTTTTAATTTGGGCCCTCCCGCGATTTAGAAATCAAACATATACTAGTTCTTCGTATGTGCCATTGCCATTTGCTCAGCATCTGCCCCAATCATTGGGTTTATATACGCCAACGACATTTATTGATTCGGATGTGCTTGAGCGCTTCATGAACCGAAATCAGACAACGTTGTTTGAGGGCGATTTAACAGAAACAAAGAATTTAATTTACTTAAATCTCTACAATAACTTAACTCAGATTTACAAAGCCAAGGGTACAGAAAAAGCAATTCGCAATGTATTTAGATGTTTTAATATC
>Ga0208011_1000705_pt1 | contig 12342 bp, 6 predicted proteins | sample 7_EtaG_FD_184080 | JGI IMG/M metagenome (GOLD analysis project Ga0208011, IMG submission 184080) | Marine viral communities from the Subarctic Pacific Ocean - 7_ETSP_OMZ_AT15161 metaG (SPAdes) (version 2) | ecosystem: Environmental > Aquatic > Marine > Oceanic | place: Pacific Ocean | collected... | reverse complement strand
CTGTCCACAAGGTGGAAAAGCAATCCATGGTTCTGACTGATTCATAAAATTCCAACTACATCCAGCAAAATTCTGGGAAGAACCAAAACACTGAGGTGAATTCTCTAATGAAAGAGAATCTAATGAGAATCCTGTTCCAGAAGTAAGTTGATGCCAATTGTGATCAACTGTACCATTTATCATACCACCAATAGTTCTTGTATCTGCAGGAATTGTAACATTAGTATTAGCTGGATCATTATCTACATATGTTACAGCATTATGTGTAATTACTGTATCTTGTAGTTCAACTTGAAATGTCCATTCATCTTCAAGAGGATTAAAACAATTAGCTGTTATAACAACTGATAAGGCAGGTAGTGTTTCTATTGTATACCGTTCAAAATAAGTATCACCTATAGTAGGATTTGCAGGACATACAGTATTTACATCTACCATAAAATCTGGATAATCTGCTTGTAAAGCGGTACCTGCATTAAAAACTCCTGTATTACTTCCAGCACTATTAAAATTAATAATCATAGCTGGTGGACACGTAATAGATGTAGGCATATCTAATTGATATAGAGAATTAGGAAGATGACCACTCCAATTAAAAGTTAGATCTGTTACAGGTTTTATAAATTCATCCATTCTATATTTTGCACTATCCAACCAATATCTAGGGAAAGGTACATTAGCATATAATTTATAATCAAAAGGAAGTCCATCTTCACCTTCTTTCAAGAAATTCCAGAAGAAAGGCATTGTTGTTTTTTCAGTATATCTAGCTACATAACAATCTCCTCCAAATATAACACTAGCAGTCGTATCAAATCTATCTAGAGGATCAATAGGAATTAGATTTCCATCAACATCTACAGCTTGTTGATCTCTAAAGTAATAACAATTAGGAGTTGGAAGTTGTCTAATGCCATCTAATTGTCCATACTGATTAGGTATATCTACCTTTAATCCTACGTAATGTGCAGATATAATAGATTCTACTTGTGCTGTAGGTGTAAACCAACTAACAGTTTGACGGCCACCAAAACTAGGATTAGTCCAGCATCCAGCATCTCCAATAGTAAACTTAGAATAATCTGGTTGGAGAGGATCACCAATTGGTCCATAATCTAACATAGTACTTCCATCAGGTTGATAAAATTGAGTACCAGGTGGTCCTGGAAAATCTGCCGGATTTTGTTGTGGCATACCAGTAGAAGGACATAGATCTACATTAGCATGTGTATGTACTACGACAGTACTTTGTCTATGTAAATTTTGTACTTTTATTTCTCCATCAAAATTTTGTATAGCTCCTTTTATATATCGTGCTTTATCTATTTTTCTTCTCCATGGAGTTTGTCCACCAATTGTAAAACTTGCAGGTATGACTGCTCCAGAAAAACCATTATGAGGAGAAAAAATCATACCATAACTATTAAGTCCTTGATGATAAAAACCATGTGAATTATATTTATATACAAAATCTTGGAAAGAACATAGATTCAATATTAAATCAATCATTTTTTGTCCACCTACTGCTATATAGTTAAGAAAATTATAAATACCTGTTACCACTGCCATTGGAGTAGGTATTGATGTAAATTCACTACCTTCCCAACTATATTTTTTTCTAGGACCTACATGACCAGATACTAAAGCTGTAATCCCCACCTCTTCAGATTGATATCCCCAAATTCCTAAATGTCTTGCAGCTCTACCTCCTCCAACAGCAGAAACAAGATCTACAGCAGCATCCATACCTAATTGAGTCCAATATGATGTTGCTGGTGCAGTTTCGTGAGCAGCTATATTAGCAGCTGCAAATGCAGTTCCAGTTCCTGCTATCGGTGCACCTCCTCCTGCTGCACCACTTCCTAAGAAACTTCCTTCCATCCAATATTCTCCTGTAGAATGTGAACTACTACCTTCTACTGTTTGATTTTGTTTACCTCTTAGTCTATAAATAGCATAGCCTACACCCATAATTGCAGCTATAACTATAACTCTATTTTGTAATAATTTTGCTCCCGGATGATCTTCAGATTTTTTAAAATTACCAAGTGCAAGACCATTATATGAATTATATATTCTAAGTTCAGAAGGAGCTAAATAATAATGAAAAAAGTTAGTATCTGGAGAATGAAATGTAAAATAATCTCTGGTATATTCAGTCATTCCTCTAGTATCTCCAGATTGATTAGCATGAGTAGAATCTCCTGTAATCCAATTATCTTCAACACCGGCATTTCCTGGAATACCCCATGGACCTGCACTTGAAAACCAATTTTGAGTTGCACTTGCTTGATTTCCACGATCTCTATAAATAAGATATGGATCTTTATTCAGATCATTATATGGATAATTAGCAAATAAACCCCATGGTATAGGAACTTGGTTACCACCAGGATCAGTAGCAGTAGTCACTCTTGGTCCACTACCAGATGAACATACAGCATTATGAGATTCTGGTTCATAAGTCATCATGTTTCTAATAATACCTTTTGCTACAATAGATTTATGACCTTCTCTAGAACCAACAAGAATTTCATATCCAACTATATTAGGAATTACTGTACCATTATTAAATGTTGGAGGTGCTATATTACCAAATTCTACACCTAATACATATATATAATCCCTATTTAAACCTGCAGCTGATTCAAACATATCTGAATCAGGTGGATCATATAATTGTGTAGCTAGAGCAGATGTTTCATCAGGAAATTTATGATGTCTAATAGGAAGACCACATAAATTTCCCCATCTTGCTGGATCATTTGGATATAATTCTGAAGATTGCCAATATCCCATATAACCTTTTGCTATAATTTCACCTCCATCTTCAGTTAAATTATATGGTTGTGATAAAGGAGTATTATTTGCATCTGCAGTATTAACAGTTTGCCAGTATGCATTTTCTCCACAATTAAGACGATTATCCCAATTTGTAGGAACAGCATATTCAGAAGGGAATAAAAAATCTCTTCCAGGTATATGATATGAATGTTTGGATTTTTCTCCTGTATTATATACAAATCTTATAAAAAAGGAATATTGTTCATCCCGCATAAATGTAGGATTATGTCCTCCATTATAATAATAATTAGGAGGATACCTTACAGATACCCATTGTGCAGTAATATCATTTGCTTTTGGTTGATAATTAAAGTCAAACTGTTCTGTAGGTTGTGATCTAATAAGATAGTCATTAACAACATACATCCCTTCAGATTTTTCATATGTAGGAGATTGATTTAATAATACAGTATCAGGAATATTAGAAAGAGCAGCATCAATATAACCAATATTAATAATAGTTTGCTCACTACTATAATAACCCATTATATAGGACTTAGTCTGACCATTAATTCTAGTCCTCAATACTAGTTGATAATAATCAAAAGTTCTATCTAAATTTGTTAATTGTATTAAAAGAGAGCCTTCAGAATTACCATGTGTCCATACAGATTGTAAATTAGAATAACCTATATAATCTCCTATAACTTGTTCATCTATTGAATATGCAATATATGCTTGATAACTTCCATTCTTTAGCATACCACCTTCATCTGCTTTAGATATTGTTATACATGGTACATCAATAAGAGGTGCTAATCTTAATCTTTCACAATCTATTGCTAATGGATCATCATTTTCATAAGTAACACAAGCAGCTCCTACTGGAGATGTAATATGTTGATGCCAAGGTATCTCATCTAAATTTAATGTTCTTGAAGGATTATTACCATCATCCCAATATATCTGCCAAGTACAGTCATAATTTTCTTTAGCTGCACCTATAACTAAATATTTTCTATTAAAATTAAGACACCTATCGTTAACTATTCTAACATACTTACATTGACTATCGTCAAAACTTCCTATCTCAGATTCAATATCATTTGTTGAAAAAATAATCCACTTGTCTCCATATAAATGAATACCTCCAATAACTGGATATGGAATCTCTGAACATTTTAGATTTGCAGGTTCATTACCAATAACTCCTACATCTCCATCAATAGAATTATTAATAGCATTACGAGCATGATTCCAATTCTGTTTACTGATATAACTTTCATCAGCATCCTTCACCATACCCTTAGGGGTAAGATTGGTCTCAGTCGTAGAGGTAGTAGTTTGTGCATTACCTTTAGCACCTTTCTTAGATTGCTTCTTAGCCATTTATACTAATAATTTGTAGGGACACTCTTAAACATGTTGTAATAATTATGATATTGAGCTTTTCTATTTAAGTCCCATATTTTTCTCATATCTGCAAAATCAGGAGTATTAACAAAAGTAAGTGCATTATTTCTTGCTCCTCTTAATCTTCCTTCCATTAATCCTAATTGATTAACCACATTCTCACCAGCCATTACCATATTCTCAAGAATTCTTTGTTTAAGTGCATATTCATAATATTCATTACAATACGGATGATCAAGAACTAAAAGTTCTCCTGATCTATTTTCTAAGGCACCTTGATAACTAATATATACCTTTCCTGAAGCAAAATTTGTAAGTAAATATCCATCTTTAATTTCAGCAATATCTGCTGATTGTGCATTTATATTAGGACAATCACAAACTATTCCTGTAGTATTTGCAATTCTTAATGGTAAAAATACAGTATACTCTCTAAATTTAGCTGGTCCAATATATTGAACAACTGTATATTGCTCTGTATCATCACATGTTTTAACAACACATACATCTTTACATTCAGGATCATCACAAGGACCTGTATAACCCGGTGAGGGAACATATTTTGGTTGTGTAGTATCAACGTGTGTACCAGAAGGTGGTGTTACATTCACAGTATAATTACCACAAATTGCTCCAAAATTCAAAACATAAAAATCATTAGGTAGTTTACCTTTATTATTTTCTACATCTATAATAGCGTCATGCCATCTATGAATTTTTAATCCTAAATCATAATTAACTCTAGTAGCTACTTTAATTAATTGTTGAGGTTCTATCATCCCCTCAAGATTATAAGTATTAAAATCTATTTTAACACTTTCTAAAAGTTCATCAAACTTTCTATATTTATGTGATACACTCATTATCTATTTGGATTTATTTTATTATCAGAATCTTCACCAGGAATTTTTAATGTATTTAATAATATATTTAATATCTGTCCTTCTATTTCTGCAAATAAAAATTCTGGGATATAAAAATTTTGTAAATATCTAGGAACACACTCATCCTCATCACAATTCCATGTTGAAACATCTCCTTCAAATACTCCTTCAAGCTTAATAGCATCCCATTCAATATTTGGAAAATAAAGATGATCATTTAAAAACCAATAATACTTGGTAGTATTATATTTAAAAGTGGTAGTCTTTGTCATAGAAGTGTATGTAGCAGGTGTAGTTGGTTGAATCTCTTGAGAACCATCAATAGATGAAACTGTTCTAATTAAAGGTCCCCAATAACCCTCCATAAATGTTGGTAATTTATCCTTAGTTCTTTTAATGGTACAACCACTTAAAATTCCAGTACATTGAGCTTCTATCTTATCTACCTCTTCAAGTTCCACAAAAGGGAGGGCTTGCCACACACTATTAAACTTCATTAGTTTATTAGCATGATCTTGCCTTCTCATATATAGCTGTCCATATTTAAGAATAAGGCTATAAATATATCTATCTGTCATAAAGGCATCCTGAACTTCTGCTTTTATTTGACCTCTAATTCTTGATATTACTTCTCCTATCTTAGTCATCTTGTTTATTTTTTATTTTTGACTATATCAGCTACTCTAATTTTACTTTGCATTCTTACGTACTTCTTCCACTGTTTAGGATATGTCTTTGCTACAGCTCTTTTAAACTGTCTAATTGCTATAAATTGCCATAACTCTCTAGTTTTAAATCTATACTTAGGAGAATAGTTTGTATAAAAAATCTTTCCAACATTACCATCTGTATCCCAATTTTTATTTTGAATTACTTTACCATATTGTTTTGACAACGCATAATCTACATTAACTTTTTTAGCTGCAGGACATGTTCCTATAAACAAATACCCTAATGAATCTGGTAACTCTACACCATCTCTACATGCTATAATATTTTCCCATATTTTACCATTAAACACTTTAACAACACTTTTTAATTTATTGTTATCTATACTAGAATATGCAGGGTGTTTATCTTTAAACTTCTGTAATACTTTAGAATTTAATAAACTTAAAACTTTCTCTCTGTATCTAGCTTTACTTAAATCTGGAGCCTTATAGTTATTTATCATATTCCTCACACTATAATTTACAAAAAATTAGGGAGTTATAAAAGTTTATTCGGGAGAATAAGTAAGTTCACATATTTCCCCTTTATTTGGACTATGTAGTGATAATACTCCTGATCTTCTAGAGCCAATGAATTTATTATGATAATGCCAATAATCTGTCTTTGATAAACTAGGTAATATCTTTAACATAAATCCTGTATTTTCACTTGTTGTTATATACTCAATCTTCTTCTTATGATGTAAATGTCCTGTATATAAAGTTCTATATAAAGTTTTACCCCATTCTTTTGGATATTCCATTGAATATACTAATAAAGAATTCTTTGTATTAACTTCCCCATGTTCAAAAGCAAAGAAATTATCTCCATATATAAATACTTTTCTTTCAAGATATACTACATCCCATAGTATATTTGGATCTTTAAAACATTTTGATAGAGCATGAGCTAGATGAAAAGATGATAATCTGTCATGATTTCCTGGAATATATATTATTTGTAATTCATCACAAAATTGTTTAAGATAATTTATACTCCATTGTATTGCATCAAATGCTTGCATATAGGCATCTGTAGCTGTCATACAGTTATCTAATAGTGTTCCACTAGTGGTGGTACCATTCCATGTATCCATGTTGATTAGATCACCTCCTATGACATAATATAATTTTTCTAGATGATGAGAATTTGTAGATCTTTCTGCAAGATCTATTATTGTTTTCTCAAAGTCTTTATCTATAGTTTCATTACCTTCTTTACCAAAATGTATATCCTGTAATGACAAAACTCCAGCTGTCTTTACTTTACCTGGAGTTTTTATTCTTTTTACTAAATTATGTTTCTTTGGTTGAAAGTTTTTTAATAATTCTGCTACATCATCAATTTCATTATCTTTTATCTTTGTAACCATTGCAGATACTCTCCAATGATCCCCCATTTGTTTATTCCAATAACTAGATAATCTCCATTGAGTAATATCAATATTGAGTATCTTAATTATTTCTTCAGGTGATTTTGCTTCAGAAGAACTTATTGTCTCCATTTTTGCCTCACCTTTTTCTAGATTATACTCATATGAAGTAGATCCTTCTTCTACTAATTCTTTAGATCTTATATAATCTTTTAACGAGATATAATCATTTATTGTGATTCCTAATCTCTCTGCACAATATTCAGAGCTTTTTTTCCATTTAATTGAAGCTTTAATTTTTTCTAATAGAGAATCCATTTATTTATTTTTTGGTTATACGGTACAAAGATAATAAAAAAATGTTAATAAAAAAAGAGGCCCTGTGTTAACGCAGAGCCTCTTACAATTAAGTTTAGGAAAACCAATAAACCTTCACTTTCTTGTTTTATTTTTACAATGTTGAAGCATATATTGATACTGAAGGACATGTAGTTCCAACAGGTTCAATGCTAAACATATATTGTGTAGCAGGTAATAAACCAGTTACATTATAAGAAATTGCAGTTGTAGCTAATGCAGGAGTTATATCTGTCCATCCTAGATCTAAAGGTGCTTTTATTCTTACCATTAAACCTGTTCCAGTTCCTGTATATGTATCCCAATTTAAATGTATTGTAGTAGTTGTTATTGGACCTGTTAATAAATTATGTACCATATCAGTTACACATGCAGGATTAGACATAAATATTGCTATTTGTTGTAGTATGCCAGAAAGTCTATCTCCATGATCTATTACAAAATTATCACCCCCAATGTCTACTTCAAAAGTTGGTCCACAATATGAAACACACTCTGCACAATAAATTTCACTACAAGGTTCACCTGAAGGACAATTTGCTCCACTATAACTACATGGTGTTGCAAGAGCATGATCTGCACAACCACATTTTAATTTATTACAATTACTACATATTGCACAACCCATTTTATATTATTTTTTTATTATTATTTATTTTTAACATGGGAAAACTACTGTTATATTAATCCAATGAGGAGCTGTCGTACTATATTCTGCATTCTCTACACTTCCTGGACATTGTGACCACCAAGAACCATTTTCTAATTCTGTTCCAGCAATAGCATAAGGAGCAGTATATGCTGGTACAGTAGGGTCAAATTGAACTCCTGTAGTATTCCATATATCTGTACAAGTTGGGCCTGCTACAGCATTAACATTGGAAGTAGCACAAGTATTACCTTGTGCATAGAAAATACTAGTAGAACCCATTCTAGTTAAATATGTAGTTTGTTCACAACATGTATCTTGAATATCTTTAATAGCATCTCTTGCATCTGCCATAACAGCCCATAAATTATGTACACTGTCAGCAATATTCTTAGGATTAACTATTAATGGTATACTAAATGTTGCAGCTGCTAATGGAGATTGTACAGAAGGCTGTGTAGCAACAGCAGTATATAAAGCTGCTGCAATTCCTGTAGCATTTCTTTGATCAACTACTGCCTTATCTAATGCTTTTGTTATAATAACTTCATCTACCAATCCATCTGAACTTACTACACCACTAGAATATAATTTTGGATTTGGTTCTCCTTTTGGGATGGCTCTTAATTCTGCTATTTCTTGATTTGATTCATTAATCTCAGCTTGTAGATTCGCCAATACTGTGTTAGTAGAACAACAACACTCCATTAAATCAGATACAATTACTTCAAGTGTAGCACTTAAAGCAGAGTAATTATTTAATTCTTTAAAACATTCAGGTACATCAAAAATACATTTTTTTACTTCTTCACAACTAAAATTTCCTCCACCTTCATTGAGAATATTATTAATTATTAACTGTATTAATTCTTCTAATGTAGTAGCAGGTCCCCCAGTAAGAGTTGATTGATCAATATTCTCTATATTAAATACTACTCCACTACCTCCATCACAACAATTCTGAAGTATAACTAATTGATCACATAATGCTGCAAGAACAGCACTAATAGAGTCTCCATTACATATATCTACACAAGGTAAATCTGGACCTTGCCAAATTACACAGTTAGAAGAAATTGCATCACATCCTGTAGGAGGGGTATTAATAGGTATCATATCTTATTTCTTTTTTCAATACTTTATATTATAATATACAAAACATTTGTATCTTTCACAATTATTTATATGGTTATTTGCTAAATACAACTACTACAATTAGTATTATTATTTCTACAATCAAGACATGTTGGATCTCCAATAACTGGATATAAATCTTCTTTACAATTAAATTGTAACACATTAGGACAATTATTACTATATACAGATCCTGTACAACAACCACAATCTGTAGTTCCTAATAGAAGTCTAAATGTAGGTTCAGCTGTGAGCATTATATTTACTACAGTATCAAAATCCATATTAAGATCTATAAGTGGATGGGTCGCACCATCAAATCCTTCATTAAGCTGTAAATGGTTAATTAGATTAGCCCAAGTACCATTTGCACTAGTTAAAAATGTAGTACCTTGGGAAAGTGCAATTCTAGTAAGTTGATCTTTTCTAGCATAGAGAGTGGAAGATGTAAATGCAGGACCAGTTATCCCACTACCAGCAGGATACATCATACTATTTATTTGAGCTACTGATGCTTCACAAGTATTATCCTTCATATTTAAACTTTCTGGCGAACCATCAGCATCTGGAGTCTCTGACCAAAAATAATTACCACCTATTTCCATATGCTGAAGACCATTAGCTGGATGAGCAATCGTCTTCCATATTAAACTAGCAGTTACAGTTGCAGAATTTGCAGCATCAATCCACATTGGACCTCCTCCAGTATGATAGGTTACTGGAGCTGTTATAGTAGAATCAATTAGACCACCATGGTTAACTGAGGTAGCCCAAGTATCAGGAACAGCTGCAGGATTAGGAAAATAATTACCACTTACATCCATTGTTGACCAATCCTTAGGATTTAATCCCTGACTATTAACTGTATCTGGATGACAACCATTATGCGGCAATGCTGATGAACCACTACCACTTTTCCAAGGTTCAACATTACACTGCCAACTAGATTGACAGCAATTTGGAATTGTAGGATTAAAACATTCAGACTGACTATTATATGTTCCTGCAGGATCTGTTATACAAGTACAAGGTGTCCAACTTCCACTGTAACAAAGACAAGAACTAGTTAAAGTAATAGCATGTTCACCACTCTCATTAAATAGTTTCTGTTTAATTGTAGGAAGATCATCAGTCATAGTAACATTAGATAGTCCTGCATTTATTATAGCAGTTCTAAAACCATCAGCAGTAGTTTTTTGTCCTGTAGCAAACGAACTAGTAGAGGGTACTTCTATCCATACTAGATAACTTTGTATATAACTAGGATATGTAGGATCCCAACATGGATTAGTAGGAGTAATGGTATTATCTAAGTAAAAATATTGATTAAAAGTTTTAGTACCATTACCAGTCTCAAAGAACCATTCTGCTGAACAATTTCCTGCTGCTGTTGCTGGTGTCATAGTTGCTAAGTCCATTCCACAATATGGTGGTCCAGTATTTTGTACAGTTGTATTCCACATTACAGGATCCGATGGATCATTATTCCAAAACATCTGTGTTTTTGTAGCACAATCATTAGTTCCAGTAAAAGTTCCAGGTTCACATTTCCATTTCTCACAAGATCCATCATCTACTGTTGCTAAGTTATTATAACATGGATCACTAGGATTCATACAACCACAAGTAAAACAACTACCATCATCACATTGTGCAGTTGGATCATAATTACATCGTACATATCCTGTAGGAGTATTTGTAGGAGCTACACAATCATATGCAAGACCATCACTAGTACAATATGGGCCTGCTCCACCTGGACCAGTTCTTCCACAATTTCCTAATGCATCACAACCATTTATATCAGGATTTAGAGCAAATAAACTACCTCCAGTATAATCTTCACCATCAGTACAACCACACTCACCACAACAATTAGAGGCATCTAGATTACATGCATCTTCATCTACATGATATGGCCCTCCTGATGCTTTTGTAGGATCTTCTACACAATCACAAATTGATTCTTCACAAATACACCATCCATCCAATTCTTTCATTCCTGAATAAGTTCTCATTATAGGCCATGTTGCAGAAGGTGGATTAGGATGAGCAGCAGCTATCCAATATTTTCCCCAATGTGTTGTAAGATCTATACCATTTGGTCCCCATGAAGTATTAGTTGATAATGGATGATTTAAGTAAGTGCTTCCCCACGTATAAGTAGTACCATCTAATGGATATCCAAATAAATCCCAATAAGTATCTGTAGCATTAAAATTAGGTAATCCTAATCCTGATAAAACACCTGTACTATTTGCCCAACTTATAAAGTTATCTACACCAGAAGACCAACTTGGCCACTTAGGATTATAACATCCACCACATGAGGAATTAGACCAAGCTGTCATTGCAGCACACCAATTATTAGGCATAACAGTGCCAAGTATAGTTGCACCACAGTTACCACCACCTGAATGATTACCCTGCATATGACCAGTAAATGAACCACATTCAGTATTGCCACTAGGAATAATAGCAGGATTATCTTCTTTACATTTAGGAAAATCATATCCACTAGAATCATCACAATCCCAACTAAAATAATTATTAGCATTTTCACCTATCCATGAAGTACCATTATTATTGTTTAGTGAATCTGAATAATATCCAAATCTTTGTTCTCTGAAACGACCAGGATAAGGATTAGCATCACTATGATTTTGAGTTTGAGAATAAAATCCATCATCAAGTAATCCTGAATTTATACATTCATTAACAGGAGCACCTGCAACCCAACTACACACACATGTTCTAGCACCTTGAGCTTGTAAATAATAACCTTCACCCTGTATCATTGTAACCACCTGTTCAAAGTTTTTTGTAAAATTAAGGCTTGAAGGAGGAGCTCCAATTGTATTTGTCCACCAATCCTGTATACCTGCCATTACATCAATCCATGTCCAATCTCCTCCAGTATTAAATGGATTATTAATACTATGGTAAAGAGTAGTACCACCACTATTAAAAATTTTAATATTAAAAGTAGAACCAAATTTAACAAAATATCCACTAGTATCAGCATGACCTTGATTCCA
>Ga0208011_1000703_pt1 | contig 12358 bp, 15 predicted proteins | sample 7_EtaG_FD_184080 | JGI IMG/M metagenome (GOLD analysis project Ga0208011, IMG submission 184080) | Marine viral communities from the Subarctic Pacific Ocean - 7_ETSP_OMZ_AT15161 metaG (SPAdes) (version 2) | ecosystem: Environmental > Aquatic > Marine > Oceanic | place: Pacific Ocean | collected... | reverse complement strand
TGCTACTGGCAGTGGTAACCAATACTATGTTGTTGGTTATAAAGGTTCTTCACCTTATGACGCAGGGTTGTTCTACTGCCCCTATGTTCCATTACAGATGGTACGTGCAGTTGGTGAGAACACCTTCCAGCCCAAAATTGGCTTTAAGACTCGTTATGGTCTTGTTGCCAATCCATTCGCTGAAGGTACAACCGAAGGTTCCGGTAGGCTCAGAGTTAATAGCAACCGCTACTATCGTCGCGTTGCCGTGAAGAACTTGATGTGAGTCGTAAAGACAACAATAAGTTTTATTACAAGACCTCTTCGGAGGTCTTTTTTTATGATATATACTTTATATTACCTGTAAAGGACAATAGAAATGATTGATGAGTTTAGTTGGTTTGTGGGAATCTATGAAGGTGAAGGTTCCTTTGGATCGCGTATTTGTAAAAGGAAATACAAGGATAAAGAGTATAGAAACGCTGGGATATATCTCACCATTAAGATGACTGATGAGGATACTATTGCAAGGGTAGCTCAGTTCTTGGGACAATCCTATAATCAAGTAGATAAGAAGCATACTGATAAGACTGGTAATAAACCTTTGTATAGAGTCAGAGTGATGGGTGGAGCTAGTAAAGGTAAGTTATATAATCTAATGCAAAAGATGTTACCTCATCTTTCTATTAGGAGGCAAGAACAGATTAATGGACATTTGGTGAAAGCACTGAGTCTATCATAAATAAAAGAAAACTATCGAAAAATGCCTTATCATATTAAAACCCCAGGAAAATTAACTGGAGATGTATATTGGAAAGGTGACAATACCTGGACAGAAACATATAATGATAGAAAGCAATATGATAATAAATCAGATGCTGATGCTCAGGTTGATACTACTCACACCGAGACACTAGGAAATAAGACTATTACTTATACTCCTGTATGGTGGAAAAATTCTACTGTAGTAACGGAGTAAGATGATGAAAAAACTTTCAGAGTTTATGGAGTTAGCTGAAGAATCTGGTACTACATCATATCAATCACATCTAGCCTCCAAGGCTCCTCAATTTTGGAAGAAAAAGAGGGAATTGCCTAATCTAGGTCTTCGTGATAAGGCTAAGTCTTTGATTCAAAAATTAAGATCAAAAAAGGAAAAATCTTCTAAATCTTCTGAAGATTATTACACTAAACCTACTCAAAAAGCTTTGCCATCTGGCAAATCTCAAAAAGCTTTGCCATCCGGCAAAGATAGATCAGTTAAAAAGGTTAATGTAAGAGTTGTTGGTGGGGAAAAGAAAAAAATCACTGGTACTCCAGAAAGAAAGAAACTTACCCCTCAGAAAAAATCCATTGCTGGAGGTAGCAGTTCTATTGTCAAGAGAACATCAAGTGATATTACTAAAGGTTGATAATGGATACTAAAGTTAGACCCAATACTACAAAAAAAGCTTTATCCAGACAAATTAAGGATAGGAATTTTCTGCAGCCTATTGGATTTCAATTTAGTGTGGTTAGAGCGCCTAAAGTTAGTTTTTTTGGGAATGCAGTAAATATTCCAGGAATAGAAGTTGGAGTGACTGAACAGCCAAATTATTTGCGCACTCTTCCTATTCCTGGAGATATGATGGAGTTTCAAGATTTGAGTTTAAAATTTCTTGTAGATGAAAATCTGGAGAATTATATAGAAATTCAAAATTGGATAAGAGGAATAGGATTTCCTGAAAGTTTAAGTGAGATTTATAAGTTTCAAGATCAAAAAGATTTAATGAGACAGCCAGATAAATCCACAATGAATTTATATTCTGATGGAACTTTACAAGTTTTAAGTAACATCAGTCTTCCTAAATTTAAAGTTCAATTTAGAGATTTATTTCCTTACTCTCTTTCTACTATTGAATTTGATGCTGGTGTATCAGATATGGAATATGTGACAGCAGAAGTTATTTTTAAATATTCTCTATACACTATAGAAGCCATAGGCAGTGGTCATTGTCCTTAATATAAAATTGTTTTATGATTAATTTGAATGAAATTCAGAGTATGTGGGAAAAGGATTCAAAGATAGATAGAGATAATCTACACGAAGAATCATTAAATATCCCGATGCTTCATGCTAAGTATCATGACTTATATAATAATCTTATCCTTTTAAGAAAGAAGGCTGAACAACAGCGTAAAAATATTCGTCATGAGAGATATGAATATTTCAGTGGGAAATCAGACCCTGAAGTATATGCCGAGAATCCTTTTCCAAAGAAGATAAGAGATAAAGATACTATGCAAAAATATATGGATGCTGATGGAAAGCTTTCTGATGCATCCTTAAAGATAGGTTATTATGATACAATGTTGGAGTATTTGGAAAGTATTCTTAAACAGATAAGCAATAGAACTTATCAGATAAAGAATGCTCTCGATTTTATGAGATTTAGTGCTGGGTTGGGGTAACATAAATACATTTGGTGAATACTTTGTGTATGAGTCATTTGGTAATTGAGAAGGTGAACGAAGTTTACCTCAAGATCGTTACAGAGCCACATGTTGAACGTGAGTTAAGAGATAGGTTTACCTTTGAGGTGCCTTCTGCTAAGTTCATGCCTCAGTACAGGAATAAGTACTGGGATGGATTCGTTCATCTATACAATCTTAAGACTAAGAGAATTTATGTTGGATTGTTAGATAAGATTGTGGCGTTCTGTGAAAATCACAATTATACTTATCAATTCAAAGATAATAAGTTTTATGGTCTTCCTTTTGAAATCAATGAGATGGTCTCAAAAGAAGGAGTTAAAGATTATATAAAATCTATTACTACATTCAAAGCAAGGGACTATCAAATAGATGCTGTTTATGATGCATTAAGATATAATCGTAAGCTTCTTATATCTCCTACAGCTTCAGGTAAATCTTTGATGATTTATGCTATTGTGAGATATTTTGTAGCCAAACATCAGAAAATTTTATTAGTAGTTCCTACCACTTCTTTGGTGGAACAAATGTATAAAGATTTTGAAGATTATGGATGGGATCCACAAAATCATTGTCATAGAATTTATCAAGGTAGAGAAAGAACTAATGCTAATGAAGTTACTATAACTACTTGGCAATCAGTTTATAATTTGGATAGAAGCTTCTTTGAGGATTATGATGTCATTATTGGAGATGAGGCTCATCTTTTCAAAAGTAAGTCTCTTGTCAATATTATGGACAAGTTGCATCATGCTAAGTATAGGTATGGATTTACCGGCACTTTGGATGGCACACAGACTCATAAATGGGTATTAGAGGGATTATTTGGACCTTCTTATAAAGTAACTTCATCCAAAGCTTTAATAGATCAAGGATATCTTTCTCAATTGGATATTCAATGTTTAGTTTTAAAATATAAACCTCAAAAGTTTGAGACTTATGAAGATGAAATACAGTTCTTAATTAGTCATCCTAAAAGAAATAACTTTATAAAAAATTTGGCATTAGATTTAAAAGGTAATACACTTATATTATACAGTAGAGTAGAAACCCACGGCCAGATACTTTATGAGATGATAAATAATTCTGTACAGAATGGAAGAAAGGTTTTCTTTGTTCACGGTGGAGTAGATGCTGAAGAGCGAGAATCGGTTAGAGAAATTACAGAAAAAGAGAACAATGCTATTATTGTTGCTTCTTACGGCACTTTCTCTACAGGTATTAATATTAAGCGGTTGCACAACGTCATCTTTGGTTCACCATCCAAATCCCGCATTAGAAATCTCCAATCCATTGGTAGAGTCCTCAGAAAGGGAAAGGACAAAGTAAAGGCTAAATTATACGATATTGCAGATGATCTAACTAAAGGATCAAGAAAAAATTATACTTTAAACCATTTTATTGAAAGAATAAAAATTTATGTTAAAGAACAATTTAATTACGAGATAATATCAATTGACATTAAAGATTAGAAAGGGAGAAAACTATTTTGATTGAGGATAATTTTTACGCAACAATTAAATTTAAATCTGGTGAAGAAATATTTGCTCAGATAACAGCTTCTGAAGAAGAAGATAGAACTATGTTGCTAGTATCTAATCCTATAACGGTAGAAGAAGTGAGGATGAAAGGAAGAACTTGTGGTTATAAATTCGAACCCTGGCTAAAGACTACAAAAGAAGATTTGTTCGTTATCGATTTAGATAATGTTCTTACTATGTCTGAATCAGCTGATGTGGAGATGATTTGTTATTATCAAGATTTTATTCGTAGACATAATAAAGATTCTAATACTAAACTAGATAGAAAAATGGGTCATCTAGGAAGTGTAAATGACGCTAAGAAGCTTCTAGAAGAACTTTTTAATATGAATCCAGCTTCTAAAGAATAGCGAACCTATCCTTTCATTGTGAACAAACCTATTCTATATGGATTTTAAGGACTTGTCAACTATTAAATAACATGGTATACTATTACTCATATAAGTAATTATATTGATGAAAAGAGCTAAAAGGTCCGAACATTATGTGAATAATAAGGAGTTCCTTAATGCTCTTGAAAATTACTTTGCTGAAATAGAAAGGGCTAAGTTAGAAGGAAAGCCTAAGCCTGTCATTCCCAGATACATTGGTGAGTGTTTTTTAAAGATTGCTAACCATCTATCATATAAGCCAAACTTTGTGAATTATATGTTTAAGGATGATATGATATGTGATGGAATCGAGAATTGCGTAAGATATATTCATAACTTCTCACCAGATAAGAGTAAGAATCCTTTTGCTTATTTCACTCAAATCATTTATTATGCTTTTCTTCGGAGGATCTCACAAGAGAAGAAGCAATTGGAGATTAAGAATAAGATTTTAGAGAAGACCAATTTTGATGAAGTTTTTGATTCTAATGAAGCTGATGCATCCAATTATAGTGAATACAACCAAATAAAAGATAATGTCTATAGTAAGATGAGGTATCAATGAAAATAGATTTATATGGATGGATCGAGAAATTGAAGAATTCATTGAGGAATGTTATTTGACTTGTGACTTGATAATTGGTGATTGTATTAAACTCTCTAGAGAGTTAGAAGATAATTTTATTAACTGTACTGTCACCTCACCCCCATATAATAAACATAGTGTTGGATCCACCAAAGAATCTTTGGTCAAAGAGTATATCCCCGGAAAACAAAGCAATGGTGTTTTTCGTAAGATTGAATACGATTCCTTCAATGATAGTCTCCCAGAGGATGTGTATCAGGAACAACAAGTAGAGTTGTTGGATACTCTCTATGATAAAACAGTTCCTGGTGGTTCTCTATTTTATAATCATAAAGTTAGATACTTGAAGGGAGATTGTATTCACCCTATTGAGTGGTTGAGGAAGTCCAAGTGGCATATTAGAGAAGAACTCATCTGGACTAAATCAACTGGTACAGAAATCTCTGGATATAGATTTACTCAGTGTGAGGAAAGAATCTATTGGTTATGTAAGGGAGATAAACATCCAAAGATGTCTAGAAAGTGTGCTGATTTTACTTCAGTATGGAAGTTTCCTCCTGATGTAAAGAATTCACATCCAGCACCATATCCTCTTGTATTGCCTTTAAGGTGTATTGAGGCTGTGATGTCAGAGCCAGGTGTTGTCCTTGACCCCTATTCTGGTTCAGGAACAACAGGTGTGGCAGCCACACTACTGGGCCACGACTACATTGGATTTGATCTCTCTGAGTGTTATAGTGGAACGGCAAAAGAGAGGATTGAAAATCCAACAAAAAGGGATATTGAAAACTTCCGTAAGTATTCAGACTCTAATCCACAAATTAGTTCATTTTTAGATGATTTCTTTTATTAAAGTTACTCACCTCTGGAAAAAGTTTAGCAGTAGACCATAACCATGAAACTGGCAAAGTTAGGGGATTATTGTGTAAAAATTGTAATATTGGTTTGGGAATGTTTTTAGATATCATTGACTTTCTTGAGTCTGCCGTGTTATACTTGAAATCTAGCTAAGAGTTATTATGCGTATTGGCCTAATCAGTGATACCCACTTCGGTGCGCGTAAAAATTCTAAACTCTTTCATGATTATTTTGAAGAGTTTTATAAAAATGTTTTCTTTCCTACCTTAGACAAGGAAGGTATTACTACGGTATGTCATTTGGGTGATTGTTTTGATAGCCGTAAAGGGGTAGATTTTTCTGCATTATCATGGGCTAAAAGTGTATTCTTTGACCCATTAAGAGAAAGAGGAATTTCTTTACATCTTATAGTAGGTAATCATGATGCTTATTATAAAAATAGTAATAAGATAAATTCTATTGATTTGTTATTGAGAGAATATGATAATGTAAAGGTATATTCTGAAGTTGAGAGTGTGCTGTTGGGTGATCTAAATGTTCTTTTTATTCCTTGGATTAATTCTGAGAATGAAGAGATGGCTTTGGGATTGATTGAAAGATCAAGTGATCCTGTGTGTATGGGACATCTTGAACTTAATGGATTTTATGCTACACAAGGACATGTTCACGAAAATGGGATGTCTATGGATCCTTTTGAGAAGTTTCAGAAGGTTTATAGTGGACATTTTCACATCAGATCTAATAAAGGAAATATCTATTATTTGGGCAATTCTTATGAGATGTTTTGGAATGATTGTGATCATACGAGAGGATTTCATATTTTCGATACAGAAACTTTAGAACATACCCCTATTGATAATCCTTATAAATTGTTTTATAAGATATATTATGAGGATACTCCTTATCAGACTTTTGATGCTAGGGAGTATGAGAATAAAATAGTTAAGGTTATTGTTAAGAAAAAAACAGATAAATTTGCATTTGAAAAATTTATTGATAATCTTTATTCTGTAGGAGTTGCTGAATTAAAAGTAGTTGAGAATTTTCAATTAGTGGAATCTGAAGATTTTGATGTCGAGGAATCCGAGGACACTCTTTCTATTTTGGATAGATATATTTTAGAGTCAGAAACAGAATTGGACAAGTCCGTTATTCAGAAAATGATAAAGGAAATTTATCAAGAATCTTGCGAGATGGTATAATGTACATTATAACTATAAAAGGAAAGGAAAGAGAGGGAGCCTATTCTGTGACAGATGATGATGAAGATCAAGTTCTTTATATTTTTCAAGAGGAAGATGACGCTACTCGTTATGCCTTACAATTAGAGGATATGGATTATCCTGAAATGAAAGTTATTAAAGTTGAAGATGAGGTAATGATTAAAACTTGTGAAATGCATGGCCACAGGTATACTATTATTACTCCCAATGATATCGTAATTCCCCCATTAAAACCACATGATTATATTTGAGACGATAAGATGGAAAAATTTTTTAAGCACCGGCAATCAATTTATTGAACTTAAATTAAATAAAAATTCTACCACACTGATTGTGGGCACTAATGGTGCTGGGAAATCAACCGTCTTAGATGCCTTGACTTTTGTGTTGTATGGTAAGGCTTTTAGAAAAATTACTAAGCCTCAATTAGTTAATACTACTAATGAAAAGAATTGCTTAGTTGAAATTGATTTATCTATTAATAGTATATCTTGGAAAGTAGTAAGAGGAATTAAACCAAATATTTTTAAGATCTATAGAGATGGAGAGTTATTAGATCAAGATGCTCATGTTTTAGATCAACAGAAGTGGTTGGAACAAAATGTTCTTAAGATGAATTATAAGTCTTTCACTCAAATTGTTATTTTGGGTTCTAGTACTTTTGTTCCTTTTATGCAATTGACTGCTGCTAATAGAAGAGAAGTTATTGAGGATCTTTTAGACATTAAGATCTTTTCTACGATGGGTAATTTCGTTAAAGATAAGATGCGTGTGATAAAGGATGATGTTAAAACATTAGAATTAAAGAAAGAATCTCTTAGTGATAAAGTTGTTATGCAAAGGGAGTTTATTGGGGAGATAGAAAATCGTGGCAAAGAGAATATAGAAGAAAAGAATAATAAGATTAATGAACTTGATCAGTCTGTATCAAAGTTAATAAAGGATAATGAATTCTATGAAGGTGAAGTAGTAGGATATACACAGATGCGAACTCAGAGTGATGGTGCTGCAGAGAAACTTCGTAAGTTATCTGGATTAAAAGGTAAGATTTCTAATAAGGTAGCAACGATTACTAAAGAGCATAAGTTCTTTACTGATAATGTAACATGTCCGACATGTACTCAACCAATTGAGGAGGGATTCAGAATAAATAGGATTGAAGATGCTCAAACTAAAGCAAAGGAGTTGCAATCTGGTTATAAAGAACTAGAGGAGGCAATTAAAAACGAAGAAGAGAGAGAGCATCATTTTAAAGCTTTATCTAAGGAGATCACAACATTAACGCATGGCATTTCTAAAAACCATACTAAGATCGCTGGGTGTCAACGACAAATCAGAGATCTGGAATCGGAAATTCAAACTATTACCGATCAACTTGCAAACAGAAATACTGAGCATGAGAAGTTAGAAACTTTTAGGAGTAATCTTCAGGATACTTATCAAGAACTTATTGAGAAAAAAGACAATATTTCTTATTACTACTTCACCTATGGTCTGCTTAAAGATGGGGGAGTAAAAACTAAGATAATCAAGAAATATCTTCCTTTGATTAATCAACAGGTTAATAAGTACTTGCAGTTAATGGACTTCTACATTAACTTCAAATTAGATGAGGAATTTAATGAAACCATTGAATCTCTCATTCATGAGGATTTCTCCTATTCTTCTTTTAGTGAGGGAGAAAAATCTAGAATTGACTTAGCTTTAATCTTTGCTTGGAGAGAAGTAGCAAGATTTAAGAATTCAGTAAATACCAATCTTATGTTATTTGATGAGGTATTTGATAGTTCATTGGATACTTATGGAACAGATGAGTTCTTGAAGATCATTAGGTTTGTGGTAAAGGAAGCTAATATGTTCGTTATATCCCATAAGGGGGGTATGGAAGAAAAATTTGATAAGTGCCTTAAGTTTGAAAAGGTGAAAGGATTTTCTTATTGTAGATAATGCCTACCTTTAAACATGATAGTGGAAAGAAATTTTTCTTTGCTCATATTCCAAGGTGTGGAGGAAGATTTTTAGAACAGAATTTATTGCATAACAATAATTTTGTTTGGTGGGATGGATTACCTGTAGATTACATGTATGGGGTCTATAAGGGGATAGAGCTAGCTCATTTTCATAGGGAATACTATGAGGAGTATTTGAGAGTAAATAATCTCCCACACATCGCTATTGTTCGTAACCCACTTAATAGGTTTATTTCAGCTTCAATTTATTTGAAGAAATGTTATGGTGAATGTCAAGAATTAATGGAAGATGAGAATTATTTTTATTCTATGTTAGGAAATTTTCCTTGTGATGAATCTGTTAATTGGTTTAGGCCACAAGTAGATTTTTTATCTGATAAGACTCATGTGTGGAAATTTGAGGATGGATTGGGTGATGAGTTTTCCAGTTGGATAAGTGGCATAGTAGGAATTGACATCAGTCTGGATCAGGATATAGAATACTTTAAATATTCCTATGAGCATAATAGGTTGGATAAAACTCCTAAGCTTATAGATAATATTAATCAACTCTATAAGAGGGACTATGAGAAGATCTATCCCGAATTGGATGCATCATTCCAAGAAGGAGAGAAAACGAAAACTTAAACCACAAGCTTTGCGTCAAGCAAAAGCAAGAAGGAGAGCACTCGTAAGGAAACTTAGGGGTGTTTTTTTTTTATGAGTATAATCTCGTAGGCATTTATTTTTGTTAATAGGTGTGGACTTTATGGGGATTTCATGATATAAATATTATTGTAGTTCGGAATTGGTTTATGAAGAATTTGGTTTCATACAACGAACTGGCAGACTGGAAGTACTCAGATAAACAATCTGCAGTAAGAGACGATCAATATAGTAAAGTGTCAGATTACTTCCAGTGTATTACAGAAAGTGAGTCCAAAGACCATACTGCAAGACATTTTTGCAGAACCTTACTTGATCCATGAGTTTGACACAAACCCTATAAGGAGTAAATAACCACCCAGTATCCCCGCCCTAAAAAGCGGGGATCGGTTTGCAAAGTGGTCGCTACCCAGGCATAAGTCTGGGTTTTGGTGTATTATAGAAGAAATTCAATTAAAGTATGACTGTCAATCATGAGATAAAAACTCAACTGGCAAAACTGCTGGCTACAGAGAATTTTGTAGTAGAACATAGAAATGTTCGAACAGCTTCTTTTAATGTTTACGATAGGATATTGGTTCTTCCTTTGTGGAAACTGGCATCTAATACGATATATGATCTATTGGTTGCCCATGAGTGTTCTCACGCACTTTTTACTCCTAATGAGGATTGGACAGAGAAGGTTAATATCCCCAAACAGTTTGTTAATGTGGTGGAGGATGTTAGAATTGAGAAGTTGATGAAGAGGAAATATCCAGGACTAGCTAAAACTTTCTATAATGGTTATCGGGAGTTAAATGATGATGATTTCTTTGATATTGCTCATGAAGATATTAATACCTTTAATCTTGCTGATAGGATTAATTTACACTTCAAGGTGGGTCACTTCGTTGATGTGGCTTTTTCAACTTTTGAAGAACCGATTGTCCGTATAGTCGAGAGTTGTGAGACTTTTGATGATGTTTTGTTTGCTTCAGAACTTCTTTATAAATTTTGTAAGAAAGAAAAAGAAAAAAGGGAAGATGATACTAAAGAAGATGCTACTAAAGAAGAAGTAGATTCATCGCCAACATCAGAAGAAGAATCTAAAGAAGATCCTTTAGAGAATGATATTGAAGAAGATGAGGAGAATGGGGAACCAGAACCAGAAATTAAAACTGATGATGCTCTAAGTGAAAGTATTGGAGATTTAAATGATTCTACAGATCATGTAGAAAGTGCTTATTGTGAAATTCCAAAATTGGATTTGGAAATGGTTATAGTTTCAAATAGTGATATCCATAATAAGTTAGATTTTTGTTTTGGGGGTCAATTAGAAGATGGATGTGGAGTGGATGATGAGTATTATAAATTTAAGAAGTCCGCACAAAAGGAGGTAAATTATCTTGTTAACGAGTTTGAATGTAAAAAGGCATCTGATAACTATGCTCGTTCTACTACAAATCGCACTGGGGTTCTCGATACAAAGAAGCTTTCATCATATAGATTCAATGAAGATCTTTTTAAGAAGGTTAGTATTGTTCCTGACGGGAAGAATCATGGATTGATTTTCTTATTAGATTGGTCAGGATCTATGTCTCTTTGTATGATGGATACAATCAGACAACTTTATAATCTTATATGGTTCTGTAGAAAAGTTCAGATTCCTTTTGAAGTTTATGCTTTTACTAGTGCATATATTAGAGGGGAAAAATATGATTCGAGAGGAAATCCAATCGAAACTAGTAATAACATAGAGAAGAGAGAAAATGTTTTTAGGGTGGGTGATGAATTTAAACTTCTTAATTGGCTGAGTAGTAAAGTAAGCAAAGCCACATTAGAAGAACATATGGTTAATTTTTGGAGAGTGGCATCTAATGTGTCTTATGCAAGAGGATATGCACAGCCTCTTAGGCATCAGAGTCCTATGATGCCTTATCTGACCCCTCCAGAATTTAATCTTTCAGGAACTCCTTTGCATGAAGCAATAATTTCTCTTCATCAGATTATTCCCCAATTTAAGAGACAGAATAAACTTCAGAAAGTTCAATGTATAATTTTAACTGATGGGGAAGCTAATCCTCTTCCCATTTATAGATATACTGAGAGAAGATTTGATGTTGATCCTGTATTGAGAGTTAAAAGTTTGCGGGCAAATCGTGCTTTTTTACGTAATAGAAAGACTGGTCATCTTTATAATTTGGGATATCGCTATTGGGATTTCACTCAGGCATTCTTGAAAGATTTAAAAGATACTTATCCAGATGTAAATTTCATTGGAATGCGTCTTCTTGCTGGAAAGGATTTTGGTGGGTTTATTAAAAGATATTGTTCAGATACTGATGAAGATACTATTAAGAGATTGAGAAAATTAAAAAGTGTTACAATTAGAGGCACTGGATATGATTCTTATTTTGGAATGTTATCTTCGGGGTTGTATGGGGATCCTGAATTTGAGGTAAAGGATGATGCAACTAAGGCTCAAATTAAATCAGCTTTTGTCAAATCTCTTAAGACAAAAAAACTAAATAAAAAGGTATTAGGAGAGTTTATTTCTTTAGTAGTATGAAAACTTTTCAGGAATTTGTGGTAGAATGTTCTCAGATAGATGAGAGTAGTCTTAACCGCATCAAAAGTAAATCGGATAAGGGAGGAATGGCTATCCTTTCCCGTAGTAGGGGTGACAAATCCGATAAAGAAAATAAGACTCGTCATGGAGAACTCAAGAGAAGAG
>Ga0208011_1000702_pt1 | contig 12405 bp, 14 predicted proteins | sample 7_EtaG_FD_184080 | JGI IMG/M metagenome (GOLD analysis project Ga0208011, IMG submission 184080) | Marine viral communities from the Subarctic Pacific Ocean - 7_ETSP_OMZ_AT15161 metaG (SPAdes) (version 2) | ecosystem: Environmental > Aquatic > Marine > Oceanic | place: Pacific Ocean | collected... | reverse complement strand
TTATGAAGGATCTGGCACATGGAATCAGTATAAAAGCGTCACTAAAAAACCATGATTTGAGTTGGGAGTGTTTCAGAAAATGGTTAATAGATACAAAGAAATATCCATCATTAAGAGCTAAATATAGTCAAGCTAAACAGGATGGAATAGAATATAGTCTTAGCGATGCTCAGAGCTTAATTAATGAAGCTGTCCAGGATTCTAAGCATAAAGAAAAAACAGACTTAGGTTCAACTCATTTAATAAAGGAATTTATATCTCTAGCCAAATGGAGGGCAGAAAAATTATCGCCTAAAGTCTATGGAAAAAACGATCATTTAAAGGTTTCAGGAGATAAAGATTCACCTTTAATTGTTAAATGGAATAGTTAAAAGTATTGATTTAATTAGATAATGATTAGATTTATTCAAGCAGTATAATCAATGTTGCCTTGACATATTATAGAGAACACCGGTCAAGCTGCCAATTATGTCAATTTGTAGGCAGATTCAACTCATAATAGTAGTAATATAACTAATAATTACTAACGATAATTTATGATTATCACTAGTAATACTTCCAATAATTAATATTTGGTTATTTACTGAGCTTTCAGGGGGTTTTAAATCGCAAGGGGGACAAAATTTAATTCTGGCGGTTCGTTAATATCGTTAGAAGGTACACACAACTAGATTAGGAATTTATGATGAAATTTGATGACAAGCAGAATGGTTATCCAGCAGTAGTTTATGTTATGGAAAACAACAACTCTGTACTTATTCACTTTGGAGGATTTGAAGATATTTTAGAAGCTAAAACCTTCTCATCACACATCATGGATGAGCTTGGCATTGAAAGATTATTTGTTCCTAGAGGAGTTACAATACATTAGGGGGGTTTTGTTTTAAAATGCCAGAAATTGTCATTCCTTACAAACCAAGAGAATTGCAAAATTTTTTGCATAAAAAAATTGATAAGAGCCGATTTAGTGTTTTAGTATTGCACAGGAGAGCTGGAAAAACTGTAATGATGATAAATCATTTAATCAGGGCAGCTCTAACTAATCCTTTGCCAAACGCCAGATATGCCTTTATTGCTCCGACCTTTAAGCAGGGTAAGGCTACCGCATGGGATTACATAAAACAATTTGCAGGTAAAATACCTGGTACAAAATTTAATGAATCAGAACTAAGATGTGATTTGCCTAACAATAGTCGTATTACGATTTTAGGAGCAGAAAATGATAGTGGTATCAGAGGTATATTTCTTGATGGTTGCGTATTCGATGAAACCCAAGAGATAAAGCCAACTTTATTTCCTGAAATCATTAGACCAGCTTTGGCAGACCGAAAAGGTTGGTGCGTATTTATTGGCACACCTAAAGGTAGGAATTTTTTTTACGAACTTTATAAGGATGCAAAAGACAATACTAATAAAGGTTGGTACGCCTGTAAGTTTAAAGCAAGTGATACAAAGATTTTAGATCAAGAAGAACTGGATGCCGCAAAGTCGGTCATGTCTGAGGACTTGTACGACCAAGAGTTTGAATGTTCTTTTCAGGCAGCGATAACCGGCTCATATTATGGTGCTTTAATCGAAGAATTAGAAGCACAGAATAGAATTACAGAGGTTCCCTATGATGACAACCTTGATGTTGAAACATGGTGGGATTTAGGTCTTAATGACAGTACAGCTATCTGGTTTATCCAAAAGTATAAGGGTGAAATTAGATTAATTGATTATTATGAAAATGCTGGGTATGGCTTAGACCATTATGTATCTATTTTAGATCAGAAGAATTATGAATACTCAAAGCACATAGCACCCCATGATATTAAAGTCAGGGAGCTTGGCAATTTTGGCAAGTCAAGATTGGAAAGTGCTTTGGAATTAGGTATTGCTTTTGAAGTTGCACCAAAACTATCTATTGAAGATGGGATTGAGGCGGTTAGAAAAGCACTTCCTAATTGTTGGTTTGACAAAAACAAATGTCAGCAGGGTGTTGAATTTTTAAAAGCCTATCAAAAAAGATGGGATGATAAGAACCAATGCTTCAGGAATAAACCCATGCACAACTACGCAAGTCATTGTGCCGACAGCTTTAGAACTGGAATTACAGGAGAGGGTGCAAAATTAACTGATTGGAAAAAACAAATACCAGTCAATACGAAGTATATAGTTTAATATGGCAAAAATATCAGATACAGAATTACAATCAATTATTAGCGGTGAAATAACAAATGCTCTAGGTTTTCTAGGAGGCAATCTTTCATCACAAAGAAAAAAATCATTAGAATATTATCTAGGTGAAAAGCTAGGCACAGAAATAGATGGCAGATCACAGGTAGTCTCAACAGATGTTGCAGACACAGTTGAAACCATCTTGCCAAACCTACTTAGAATTTTTACAGCATCCGACAATGTAGTTCGCTGCGAACCGGTTAAAGCAGAAGATGTCGCTTTAGCGGAACAGGCAACGAATTATATTAATTATATTTTTAATAAAGATAATCCTGGCTTTAGTATTTTATATACTTGGTTCAAAGATGCTCTTTTAGAAAAAAATGGAATTATTAAAGTTTTTTGGGATGAAAGCCAAAAGGTTGAGCAAGAAACTTATAAGAATTTAGACGACAACGAATATCAGTTATTGGTCAACGATCCTAATATAGAGTTTGTTGAAACAGAAGAATTTGTCAATGAAACCGGCAAGGAACTTTTAGATGAAGCAAAACAGGTTGCTGAAGCTCAAGGTCAGGATATTGGTAATGTACCGGTTCCAAAATTACACAATTGTATTATTAAAAGAACTAATGCGTTTGGTAAAGTTAAAGTAGAAAATGTTCCACCTGAAGAATTTTTAATTTCAAGAAGTTCAAAGTCAATTGAAGATGCTAGTTTTGTTGCTCACAAAGTTGCAAAGACTAGATCCGAATTAATTGAAATGGGATTTGATAGAGAAGTGGTTGAAACATTGCCAGCTTCACAAAATGTTTTACATAGCACAGAAAAACTTACTAGATTTGGTGATATAGATGAAAATCCTTTTAAACATTCTACAGATAAATCTACAGAACAAGTAGAACTGTATGAGTGTTATATTAATTTAGATTACGATGGCGATGGAATTGCAGAACTTAGAAAAGTTTGTGTAGGAGGTGGTTCTTCAAATACAATTCTATCTAATGAAACAGTGGACAGTAATCCTTTTTGTTCATTAACTCCTATTCCAATGCCGCACAGATTTTATGGAAGATCAGTTGCCGAACTTGTTGAAGATATTCAATTAGTTAAATCAACAGTATTACGACAGTTGTTGGATAATATGTATCTAACAAATAATAATAGAGTTGCCATCATGGATGGTATGGTCAACTTGGATGACCTTTTAACATCAAGACCTGGTGGAGTGGTAAGAACTAAACAACCACCATCACAGGTTATGATGCCAATGCAATCGCAAACGATTTCACAACAGGCATTTCCATTATTAGAATATTTAGATACAGTTAGAGAAACTAGAACTGGTGTTACAAGATACGCACAAGGTTTAGATGCTGATAGCTTAAATAAAACTGCTACCGGTATTAATACCTTAATGACGCAAACTCAAATGCGTATGGAGCTGATTGCCAGAATATTTTCTGAAACTGGAGTTAAAGATTTATTTTCAAGAATATTTGAACTAACAGTTAAATATCAGGACAAGGAAAGAATTGTTCAATTAAACAATCAGTTTGTTCCTGTTAGACCGACCGAATGGAAAGATAGATATAATATTTCAATTATAGTTGGTTTAGGTTCTGGTTCTAAAGAACAACAGTTAGTTATTTTAAATAATATTTTAGAAAGACAGGTACAAGCTTTCAATTTACAGGGTGGACAGGAATATCCAATGGTTACTCTGAAGAATTTTTATAATACTTTATCAAAAATGATAGAGAACGCTGGATTAAAAAATGTTGAAAACTATTTTGTTAATCCTGATGTTGGTAAGCAAATGGTTCAACCGAAACCACCGCCACCACCAACTCCAATTGAAAAAATAGAATTTACTAGAATTGCAAGTGAAGAAAAACGAAAACTTGCAGAACTTGAATTAGAAAATAAAAAAATTAGAGCTGAAACAGCAGAAGCTATTCTTGGTTTTGAAGTTAAAATTAAGGATATGGAATTAAAATATAATACACAAATTGATGTTGCAAAAATGAAAGCGGATGCTGATTTAGATAAATTAGTAACATCCAATAGAAATAAAACTTTTTTAGCAGCTCAAAAATCTTCAGACACACTAGGACAACAGGTAAATAGTTTAAATGAACAAAGACGAACAAGGCAAACTCCAACAGGAAGTGAGCCAATCGAACAAGGCTAAACAACTTTTAGACAATCCTTTGTTTAAAGAGTCGTTAGATAAACTTAAAAAGCTATATGCTGAAAGTTTATTTAATACCGGTGCAAAGGAAACTGAAACTAGAGAAAAACTTTGGTTAGCCTACAATATTGTAGGTAAAGTTGAACAGCATATTCAGGAAATTTCTGATACAGGAAAACTGGCTAAAAAACAGTTAGAAGATTTTAGAAATTCCATTAAAGACACAAAATTTTAATCATCAAGGTTAAAATAAGCTAACCTCATCGGAGGAGCTTAACATAAACAAGGAAAATACAATGTCAGACAATCAAGCCAACCCAACGAAGGGAGCTGAAACTGATTTGCAAAAAGCTGCAAAATCAATTACAGGTTTGTTGAATCCAGTTGCAGAAGAAAAAAAAACTGATACAACAGACATCCCTGAAAAAGAAAAAAAACAGGAAGAACAAAATTCTCCTGAACCAACAAAAGAGGAATCTTCAACAGAAGATCAACCTTTGGAACAGGAAATAAAGGAAGAAGAATCTAACGATGAAACTTCCGAAGAAGTATCTCAAGAACAAACAGATGAGATTCCACAAGAACAGGATTCCACCTACAAGGTCAAAGTTGCAGGTCAAGAATTAGATGTTACCTTAGACGAATTAAAAAATGGTTACTCAAGAGATGCAGACTACAGACGAAAGACTGAAGAACTTTCTTACGATAAGAAACAATTTGTGTCTGAGTCTGAAAAGCAAAGACAAGACTATTCCTCAAAACTTAATGAGTTGAATCAGTTAATGTCGGTAGCTCAACAACAGCTAAATACAGAGATTAATTCTGTGGATTTAGAAAAGTTGTACGAAGAAGATCCAACTGAAGCTGCAAGGATTGAACATAGACTAAGACGAAAGCAAGAAAAGCTTAATTCAGCTATGGCTAAAACGCAATCTGAGCAGAATAAGCAATTTGAAAACTTTTTAAGCGATCAAAAGAATAAATTGGTAACTAAATTACCAGAATTTTCTGATCCTGACAAAGCCAGTAAATTAAAATCTTCTATGAAAACTATTTTGAATAATTATGGTTTTAATGACCATGAAATTTCACAAGTATATGACCATAGAATAATTATGTTGGTGAACGATGCCATGAAGTATCGGAATATGCAAAATTCAAAACCGAATTTAGCAAAGAAGATTTCTAAACCTGGCAAAGTTTTTTCTTCAGGAGTTAAAAAAGACAAAACTGAACTTAATTTCAGTAAGCGAAAGGAAAAGTTGAGTCGTCTGAAAAAGACTGGAAACATCAAAGATGCAACCAGTATATTTTTAGATATGGTAAATAATAAACAACAATAACTTAGGAGAAAATATATATGGCACAGGTAAGCAATACATATAGTACCTATGATGCTGTTGGCGAAAGAGAAGATCTGTCTAATGTAATTTATAACATTAGTCCGACCGATACTCCTTTCATGTCTGCAATTGCGAAAGCAAAAGCTAGTTTTACAAACCATGAATGGCAAAAAGACTCTTTAGCTGCTGCGTCAGGTACAAATGCTGCAATTGAAGGTAACGAAGTTACTTTCGCAGCACCATCTGCAACTACTAGACTTGGAAACTATTCTCAGATTGCGGTTAAATCTGTAATCGTTTCTGGTACATTAGAAGCTACAAATAAAGCTGGTCGTAACAACGAACTAGCTTACCAAATCTCTAAAGCTTCAAAAGAGCTTAAAAGAGATATGGAAACTTCTTTATGTGCAAACAACGCTAAAGTAGCAGGTGATGACTCAACTGCAAGAGAACTAGGTGGCGTAGAATCATGGATAGCATCTAATGATGTTATGGCAGGTTCTTCACCAGCAGGAACAGGAGCAGATGCAAGAACTGATGGAACACAGAGAGCCTTCACAGAAGCTCAATTAAAAGCAGCATTAAAGCTGGTTTGGGATTCTGGTGGAGATCCAACTATGATCCAATGTGGTTCTTTCAATAAACAAAAACTATCTGGTTTTACTGGTGGAGCAACAAGAATGGATCCAGCAGAGAACAAAAGATTGGTTGCAGCAGTAGATGTGTACGAAAGTGATTTCGGAGCATTAACTGTTACACCAAACAGATTCTCACCAGCTAGATCGGTTCACATTATCACACCTGATATGTGGGCGGTTGCGTTTTTAAGAGATTTCCAATTGGAAGATCTTGCAAAAACTGGTGATGCTCAGAAACAGTTTCTATTAGCCGAATATACTTTGGAAAGTAGAAATGAAGCAGCATCTGGTGGAGTTTTTGATTTAACAACATCATAATAAATAACTTTATAAGGGGGTATTAATTTATCCCCTTATAATTCAATTAACATTTTGTTTGGTCTTTGAAGTCTTTCAAGGCGGAACGAAGCAAATAAAGGAAAAAAAACATGAGAACACTAAACGATTATTTTATAACAGCTAAAATTACTGACATCAGTACAGCAGGTTCAACTTTTGTACCTATACCTGATGGCGGAAATGTTATTAAAATTTTAACATCAATTAAAAATGCAATATCATCTGCAAACGCAGCTCTGACTTGGGAAATTGGTGGAACAGCTATAACTGGTGGCGGAATTACAGTAACACAATCTGGATCTGCTGCTGGAGACGTTGATACTGCTGAACCAACTGCTGCTAACAGAGTTGAAGAAGATGGATCTATCGAAATGATTACAGATGGTGGATCATCTACAGCTTGTGAATGTGTAGTAACATTTGTTATTAGAAGATAATTATAGAATTTAAGGGGATCTTGCCTAGCGGTACTTCCCCTTAAATGTAAAAAATTAATTTAATTAAATAAGGAAAACAACAATGGTTAATTATGGTTTAAGACATGGAACTACTCAGACAATATCAGTAGCATCATCAAGTGCAGCAGTAAGTAATGCGTTTGGAAGTGGTACTCATTATGTAAGAGTTGTTTCAACAACAAACTGTCATATTACATTTGCTGCATCACCAACTGCTACAACCAGTCATGGTTATGTACCAGCAGGAGAAGTAGAAATTATTAAAGTTTCTCCAGGTGAAAAAATGGCAGCTATTAGAAATAGTGGCGATGGTACTTTGTATTGTACTGAACTTAGTGCATAATGGCGAAACCACCTAAGTATGGTGCTGTTATTGAATATACAAAAACCTCAAAAGGTACATCTATTGGTAGGCGACCTATTACTAGCACCATGAATAAAAATAAACGAAGGCAATTAGGAAAAAAACCAATTTATAGAGGTCAAGGCAAATGAAAACAAGAAACACCGAAACCGAAGGTTTGGTTACAGATAGCTTTATACCCCATGAAGATAAAGGTGTGGTTCATCAAAGAACTGTAAATCATAAACCTATCCTAGATCATAATAAAAAGCTTTATACTCAAAACGATGGTTATTCACCAGACAAAGGTTTAAAAAGAGTAGCATCAATCCCTACAATTGTTTTAGAAATTTGGTGTAAAGAATACACTAAAGATCAAAACAATGGCAATTGGTTTGGATTACCTAAAGAAACACAACATAAAATTTTAAGAGAAAAACTAAACAGTTCTGATTGTAGATATTTTAGAACAGCACCAGGAAGATTTTAATGGCACTAACATCATATTCAACACTTAAAACAGCAGTAGCAAATTGGCTAAACAGAACAGATTTATCTGATGAGATAGCTGATGATTTTATTGTTTTAACAGAAGCGGATTTTAACTCAAAATTAAGAATTAGAAAAATGGTTAATCAAACAACCATTACAATTGATAGTGAAACAGAATCAGTACCTACAGGATTTCTACAGGTTAGAAATTTTTATATTTTATCTGGAGCAACTAAATATTCTTTAAGATATGTTTCACCATCACACATGGATCAATTAAGGGGAACTTCTACAAGTGGAACTCCAGAAGTTTATACAATTTTAGGAGATACATTTAGATTTTCTCCAAAGCCAGACACATCTTATACCGGTTATATTAATTACTATAAAAAGTTTGATGCCTTATCAGTTACAAATACATCTAACTGGATATTAACAGATCATCCGGCAATTTATTTATATGGTTCATTATACCATGCTGCAAATTTTTTAGGTGGTGTAGAACCATCACAAGTTCAACAATGGTTACAAATGTATGGAACTGCTATGGAACGATTAGAAATAAATGACAGAGAAGATCAATATTCTGGTTCTCCATTACAAATGAGATCAGAAGATACTGTGGCTTCACCATTTGGCAGTCGTTATACAAGCACAGCTACAAGTAATAGTTAGGAATTAAATGCAAGTACCTTTTGGAGAATGGCTACCAGATCAACCTGAACATGGAAAACAAGGAGCTAATGTTGCAAACAATGTTTATCATGCAGCAAACACTTATAAAAGATTTCCATCTTTAGTAAGTTATTCAGGCTCATCTACAACAAGCACAGATTCTAAAGGTGCAGGTTCATTTAGAGATAACTCTAATACAGTTTATAACTTTGTAGCCACAAGAACAAATTTATATCAGTTAGCATCAGGAACATTTACATCAAGAAAAGCAAGTTTAACTGGAGCTGCTGATGACTTTTGGACATTTACCCAATTTGGTGAATATGTCATAGCAAGTAATGGGGTTGACCAACCTCAATATTATTTAATGGGAACATCTACTAACTTTGCTAATCTTTCAGCTATAGCAACAGATAATCCAGTATTTAGAGTTTCAGGAGTAGTTAGAGATTTTTTAGTAGTTGGAAATATTACTAATGCCACAAACAGAATACAATGGTCAGGCATTAACGATTTAACCACTTGGACAGCAGGAACAAGTCAATCGGATAGTCAAGACTTGCCTGGCTCTGGTGGACAGGTAGTAGCGATCACATCTGGTGAGGTTGGTTATGTGTTTAGACAAAACCAAATAATCAGGATGGACTATGTGGGTGGTAATACAGTATTTAGATTATCAGTTATATCTCCAAATAGAGGTGCTATGTATGGAAGAACAGTTTGTCAGGATAATAGACAAATATTCTTTTATGCAGACGATGGTTTTTATCAAATAAATGGAGATCAAATACTTCCTATTGGAGTAGAAAAAGTTAATAGATATTTTGATCTTAATTTAAACAAAGCATTTGCCGATAGAATTTGTGCGGCAGTAGATCCATTTAATCAGTTAGCGATGTGGTTATTTCCAAGTACATCCAATGCTACTAACACAACAGGGATTTGCGATAAAATAATTATTTATAATTATGCTACGCAAAAATGGTCATTAGCAGATGCTAGTGCAAGTACAATATTCTCACAGTTCGTTGGAGCATTTACTGTAGAATTAATGGATATTATATCTGAAAACTTAGAAAATATTAATGCTGCATTAGATACAGATTACTGGTCTGGTGGACAAATGTTACTAGGTGCAATTGATAGTGATTACAAAGCTTCAATCTTTTCAGGAACAGCAAACGAATGTGAAATAGAGACAGCAGAACTTGAACCATTTCCAGGTTTAAGAGCTAACATTACCGGTGTTAGACCTATTGTAGATGCCGATGCCACATTAACTGTTAAGTCAAGAGAAAGATTAGCAGATACAGAATCAGAAACAAGTTCAGTATCTATGAGAGATAGTGGAATTAATCCAGTTAGAAAATCTGGAAGATATGTAAGAGCAAATGTAAAAGTGCCAAGTGGTACTACATTTACTCATGCACAAGGAATAGATTTAGTAGCATCAAGGGCAGGTACTAGATGAGTGATAAAATTGATATAGATAATGTTAGATACTCTATGGAAACACAAGAGTTCTTTCAAAGACAAATAGAAGAAGCAGTTAATGCTTTAATTAACAAAAATAATACCGAAAGCGATAAAGCTTTTAACTGGTTTATGAATTAAGGAGAAACATGGCAGGATCATATATAGGAAAATACGATACAACAGCAGCAAATAATACAGCTACTTCAACAGGTTCAGTATCTGTTGCAGAAGGAATGTTGCCATCGAATATTAATAATGCCTTTAGAGATGTTATGGCAGACATTAGGCAGTTTTATAATTCTGCTGAATGGATAGAATATGGAGATGGAGCTGGAACTTATACACCAACTTACGCATCTTCTACAAGTTTTACAATTGATGGAGTTAATGTAACTACTCCATATCATGCAGGGCGTAGAGTTAAATTAGTAGCCTCAACACCTGGTACAATTTATGGATCAATTACATCAAGTTCATTTTCAACAAACACAACAGTTAATGTTTCTTGGGATTCAGGTTCTCTTTCAGACGAAGCTATAACTTCAGTACATATTGGAATTACAAGTGCATCTAATACTTCAATGCCAGAAACTCCAGCAATTACTGGAGACTACACAATAGATGCGTCAGGAGATATTATTCTTGATGCGGATGGTGCCAATGTAACTGTTAAAGATGGTGGAACAACTACATTAGATATAGTTTCAAATGGTGCTACAGATGTAACACTAGATGCTCCTGGTGATATTAAATTAGATGCTGCTGGAGCTGATATTAAACTTTTAGATGATGGTACTCAGTATGGTAATCTAAAAAATAATAGTGGTGAATTAAGAATTACTTCAAGTTCATCAGATACAACAGCTATCTCAATGAGTGGTGCCAATGTTACTATTGCTGGTGATTTAACTATTACTGGTGATGATCTTACCATGACTACTAATACGTCAGGTGCAGCTCTTATTGGTGATGGAACAAATTTTAATCCTGTAGCTATATCTGGAGACTTAACAATAGGTACAGATGGTACAGCAGCAATTGGAAGTGCTGTAGTAGTTAATGCTGATGTAAATTCTTCAGCAGCTATTGAATTTTCTAAAATGGAAAACCTTACTACATCAAGAGCTTTAGTCTCTGATGGTAGTGGTGATGTTTCTGTTAGTGATGTTACATCTACAGAAGTTGGTTATTTGGATGGAGTGTCTAGTGCAATTCAAACTCAGTTAGATGCTAAACAAGCAACAATAACTGGATCAGCTACAACAATTGATACAGAAAGTTTAACTGCTAGTAGAGCTATAGTTTCTAATGCCTCTCAAAAAATTGCAGTATCAGATGTTACTTCAACAGAATTAGGATATTTAGATGGTGTTAGTTCAGCTATTCAAACTCAAATGGACACAAAAGCAGCTACAACTTATGTAGATAGTGCTGTTGCTGGACTTAGAACTAGAATTATTTGCGAAGCAGCATCAACAGCAGACGTAACTATTTCATCAGGTCTTGAAAATGGAGATACTATAGATGGAGTTACACTTGCTACAGGGGATCAAGTCTTACTTAAAGATCAATCTTCTGATAGTCAAAATGGAATTTATACAGTTGTTTCAAGTGGAACAGCTAGTAGATCAACTGAATATAATACAATAGATGAAATATCAGGACAGATGGTTGTTATCAATCAAGGATCAACTAATGACAATACTATTTGGCTTTGTACTACAGATAGTTCAGCTACTTTAGATTCAAGTTCAATTACATTTACAAAAATTACACCATCTAATGTTGGAGATGTTACATTAACTGGAACACAAACTTTAACAAATAAAACATTAACTTCACCAGCTATTGATGGTAGTGGAGTTGTTTTTGAAGGTTCTACAGCAGATGCTTATGAAACTACATTAGCACCTGTGGATCCAACAGCAGATCATACACAATACTTAATCAATCAAGGTGGTTACATTCCTGTATTAGCTGCATCTACAACAACAGCAATTGCCTCAACACCAGCAGAATTAAACATTGTTGATGGAGGTACAGCAGCTACTGGCACAACTTTAGTTGATGCTGATAGATTAGTAGTTAATGATAATGGAACTATGGTTCAAGTAGCCATATCAGATGTTAAAACATATCTAAATAGTGCTGGGTATGTAACAGACGATCCAACAGCACTTGCAATAGCTTTAGGTTAATTAATAATAAAAGGAGAAAATACAAATGGCGAATACATTTAAAGTAGTTACATTTGCGGCAGAGCCAGCTTCAGCAGGTACTGCTTATA
>Ga0208011_1000697_pt1 | contig 12428 bp, 16 predicted proteins | sample 7_EtaG_FD_184080 | JGI IMG/M metagenome (GOLD analysis project Ga0208011, IMG submission 184080) | Marine viral communities from the Subarctic Pacific Ocean - 7_ETSP_OMZ_AT15161 metaG (SPAdes) (version 2) | ecosystem: Environmental > Aquatic > Marine > Oceanic | place: Pacific Ocean | collected... | reverse complement strand
CGTAGAGGCTCCTGTCCCGCCATCAGCAATAGGGACATCAGTTCCTCCTGCACGATAAACTATGTTGCCCTCTACGTTAATATCCCCAGCACTTGCTCTGGTTACTGTGGTGTCAGTCGCGGCTCCGATATTAACAGCAGTGAAGTAGGGACTATCTGTAGACCCAACACCCAGCGATATTCTCGCTGTATCCCCATTCTCGGCAACCCACGCACTGCCATTGCCGACAATAAAATTGCTGTTGGTGTTTGCCAGTGCGGCTATGGCGGTCAAGTCGCTGTCCAGCGGCTGGCTTGGTTGAGATGTTGTGCTTCTGTTAAATGCCATTATTCCGTCTCCTCTGCTCCGAATATGTGATAAGTTACTTCTGTAGGGTTGTCTGCCTTTCCCTGCAACGAATCTTCCCCTGAAACCGAATCAAGCAGGACTATCATGTGTCCCAGCGACCATTCAAATGTTTCATTCTCTGCCAGTGTTACCTTTAACAGCCGATTGGCTTCAGCCGTGCCGTCAAAGTAAATCTCCACGGACTCATCTCCTGCGCGATTGTTATGCAGTATGATGGTCTTAATCATCCACCGCTTACCGCTGGCCGTTGTGCAAATAACGGCAGTTGAATCCGACAACTGCCCACTCGATAGTAATTTATGTGTTGCCATGATTCATGCGGCGTAAAGCCAAAGTGTTTTAGCGTCTACCGTTACTTGTGATGCACCAGACTCAGCGGTTGCCGTCACCAGTTCACCGACGAAATTCAAGTCAGTCTCCGTAGCTAGGTCATCGCCCTCGTCCTGTATCGTGTGGCCTGAGCCGCCGCCAGAGGGTGCTTCCCAACCTATATCGCCGTTTGCGTTACTAACGGTCAAGACATGGCCGTCTGTAGTGCTGTTAGCTAAAGAGGCTGGGTTTCCGCTTGAATCACCATATATAATGTGTCCACGGTCTAAGCCTGCCATCTTAGCTAATGTTATTTGGTCATCGGCTATATGTGCTGTATCAATACTTCCATCTGCATAATGCTCTGAATCAATTGCATCATCGGCTATGTGTTCGTTGTCTATAGAACCATTTACATAATGAACACTGTCGATGCCATCCTCTAAGAGAGTTTTTATTTCCGTAGCACTCTGGTCTGCTGTAGCACCATCCTCCACGTTGAGAATTGTCCTGACATCACCAGCACTCAGCACCTCCACGTTGCCAGTGCTGGCCGTAGTCCTGCCCAAGAAGCTGTCAGTAGCCATTTGGGCCATCATCGCCAGAGTGACTTTATTCGCCCCGATAGTTGTAGCACCATCGTTCACGCTGGTTACATCGCCGCTATGGTGCGGATGCGTGTACCCTGTATCAGCAGCCCACTCAAGGGTGTTGCCTGACGATGGAACCTTCAGGACGTACCCAGCCGTAGATGTTCCCTGCGGCAAGCCGTAAGTCCACACCTTCCACTTCTGGTCATCAGCGTGTGTGTCATCATCCGTGAAAGTGAGAACCTGCCCGTTAACATTGGGAGTCTCACTCTTGATTGTCTTACTCCGCAACTGGATGGCATTGAATGTAGCCGTGTCATAGCCCTGAGTTGCAGCCGTACCCAAGCCAAGGTTAGTCCGGGCAGTGGCAGCGTTGTTCAGGTCAGACAGGTTGTTGACAATCGCTAGGTAGGGGTGAGTGTGGGTGTCTGACTTCAGGGCCAGTTGGTCGAAAATCTTGTCTGCACTCCAAAGAGTCGTGGTAGCACCATCACCCAGAGAGTCATTGATAACCCTATGCTCCCCTTCCGCATAGTTCGCCAAGCTGTCATGGTCAATGACTGTCTGGTCTACATCTATGTCTACCTTATTGTTGCTTGTATCATCCGTAATTGTTACCTTGGTGCTTCCAGCATTCAGCTTCTTAAACTCCAAGTCCAAGCTGGTCTTCTGCTTGAATATACCTACCCCGGCAGTCCCGACATTACTAGCCGTGTTGGATTCGCCATCATCATTGTCGTCAACATACTTCTTGGTGGTGGGGTGGTAGTTCTCCGTTGGCGTATAGGACGTTGTATTCGCCACGTTGAGGTAAGCAGCATCGTGAAGATGGTTGCCAGTAGCTACATCCCCGGAACCTGTTCCCGTATCCTTGGTCGCAGAGTCTCCAAGCCCCAGAGTTGTGCGCTGTGCAGAAGCAGATGCGTCATCCAGCAATGCAAGCCCAGCAGCAGTCAGGTCAAATGTGGCTGCCGTGGTTCCAGCATTAAAATAGATTCCCTTGTCAGCAGCCTGAGTCAGCCCAGCCAAGTCAGCCAGAATATCATTCTGGGCCTGAACATCCTCGCCAATCTCTACGCCGAGGTTCTCCCTAGCCGTGGCTGCATTATTCAGGTCTGACAGGTTGGAAGCTATCTTTAGCTGGGCATCATTGCTTACGTTCGAAAGGCCCACCTGAGTCTTAGTGACGGTATGCGGGTTGGATGTGCTGGCAAGGTGGGTGTCAATTGCTGAGTGTGCGTTTGTTCCAATGCCAGTAAGGGAGCTATGGGCCAGATTAGAAATCGTGTTGCTCCCGCCCGTGATGTCTATTGTCTTGTTGGTAAGCGTTTGGGTTGCAGACGTTCCGACAATGTCCCCCGATGGCTTGGTAACAGACTCAACCGTACCGTCAGGACTGTCCAGTACAGCAAGAAGTCCAGCATCCAATGCGCTTAACGCCTGCTCACTGGTTAGCTGACCATCAGGTTGCTGAACTAGGAACTTTGCCTGAGGGAACTTTCTTGATGATTGGCTCATATCATTACCACAGTAAACCAGCAGTCAGCACTGCCGATAGTCAGGGTTGTGTTAGTGGTTGAGTTGGCAACGTAAAGCCCGTTAGAGAAACGCATCCCCCTAACCGGAACCTCCATGAAGAAATTGTCAGACCCACTGATGAATATGGGGTGAATGGATGGTGAAGTCCCGTCGCTGACTGCTGTTGTGCTGTCGAACAGCATCACATACTGGTCTGAGCCTTTGTTGTGACCGTACAATCCAAGAAGTACACCACCGAGAGGCTTAACGAGAAGGTCATTATCCCATGTGCTATTTGAATGTCTCTGTCCGACATTCTTTACAAATCTGGTAGATAGAGACATATGTTAATCCCCCCATGCAGCCTTGATTTGTTTAGGGGTGTAGGATGACTGCCACCTACTACCATTCTTGCACTCGTGATTGTAGTACCCCTTGATTATATTTGACTTCAGGTCAGACGGAGATACGGCTCCATTTGCAACGAATATTGACTGGGGAGCTGTGACTCTCTCAAACCCATCAGGAGCATTGTCCCTCTCCTTAACTGACCTAAGAGCCTCAACTACCTGACCTTTGTTATTCCTGTACACATAAATTGGCATAATAGTAATAGGGTAGGGGCCGAAGCCCCCACCCATTTTATAGCACACCTTTAGGCGTATTCAGAACGACTACGATGGACAATGAACCAGTTAGAGTTCAGAACCTTGGCAGTCCAGTACACCTTCCAGCCAACCGTAACGAGTTGATTTAGCGGGTCGCTCTTATCAGGGCCATCCGTAATCAACACCTGCGGAGATTTCGGTGAATCGCCAGCAAGTTGCGGCACCCCAAATGCATCTCCACCAAGGAAGATGCTAGAGAACACAACTCCATCGGAAGCGTAAACTCCCTTGGCATCCGAGTCCTCGCGGAACGGATTCGTGTCTTCCACGAAGCGAGTCCCGTGAAGGCTTCCCACTTCACCCTTATAGAGTGGTTGCACATCGCTGTACTTGTGGGCTTCCAGCCAGTCAGTGTCATTCATCAAGTCGCGGGTCACTTGAGGGGCAGCAATGCAAACATACTTGCCGCCAATCTGTGGCGCACGGTTGATTTTGAGGTTGGTTGTTCCGTCGAGCGAATCCACAGCAGTGAATTTGCCCTGAGCCGCAGTAAGGCTGTTCATCTCAGCCATAGTTGTTGCAGTGCCAGAGTACCGCTTTGTGCGGCTGTCAGACTCATCCGTGTCGCCCTTGTTGACAAGTTCGTCGCGGATGATGGTATCCATATGCAATGCTGCATCCTCACCATTAGTCTTCGAAGCCTGAGACATCATGTTCAGGAGCGAAGTATTGTTGAGGATATCAGTCATTCCAATGACCTGACCGTACTGGACTAGCGTGGCATCCACGTACTCAAGCGTGAGTTCGCGGTACTTGCTTGCTGCCATTGCGGTTCCTTCAGTAAGGGTTTGGATACCCGTGGAACCGTCAAGCGTTGCGTCTGGCTCACCAAATCGGAAGAACCGAATTGATTTAGCCCCGGTGTTCTTCGGAAAGGGAGCTGTGTTAGCAAACTCGGCCTTCCGAATTGATTGAACTGCATAGTCTAGCAGTTTCTTGCTGAAGTACGTCTGGTACTGGTCAGCGATTGATGATGGATTAGTTGAGCTGGTTACAGCCATTATACACTCTCCTCTCTAGGAGGAACGTGCATCCGCTGCTGCTGCCATTGTTTGTAATCGCTCAAACTGTTCGGTATCCGAAAGTTCATTAAAGCTCTTATCCCCAGATGGCCCGTCAGACGGTGCAGACCCTCCTATCGATAGTTTCGATTTTAGATTGCCGTTCTCTGATTCGAGCTCAGCAATCCGTTCCTGAAGACTTGAACTTGCCTGTGCCTTGCCACGCATACTAACGATGTCAACTGCGTCCGAAATGCCGCGTGAGTAAGTCGCAAGCACTGGCTTCTCAATGATTAGCCTTTGCACCTGCTGATACAACTCACTGCTCTGGTCTTCGAGTTCCGGGTGAGCCTTCGCGGATTCGTTGAAGTTATTCTTCCACGCAACCTTAAAGCTCTCATCCACATCGTCGGAAAATTCCTTCTCGGCTTGGCCTCTGACTTCGGAAGCCCTTTTCTCGGCCTCCTTCGCCATCTCCAAGTCACCATCTTGGGTGAAACTTTCCGCCGCATTCTCGTAGTCCTTAGCAGACATCCCGCGCTCGTCTAGGAACCTTTCCTGCGGGGAAGCTTCATTTAGCTTCCTTCGCATGGCTTCAAGTTCCTCGCGTTCCTCGCGCATGGACTCCTTTTCCGAATTGATTTTACGCCAAGCCTTATTGGCTCGGCTCAAATCCTTATCGGACTTGTCCAAGACTTCACCGCTTTTCAAAGAACTGTCCGATTCCGGTTCCTTTGCAGGCTCCGAAACTGGTGGAGATTCCGCTATTGGAGGAGCTTCTTTTGGCTCCGATGTCGGCTCAGGTTCAACCCTTGCTTCTACCGGGGGCGGTTCGGGTGCAGGGAAATCTTCCACTGCATCTTGTTCCGCAGCCATCTTCTGAAGCTGCTCCAGCGTAATATCCTGTTCTTCTGGCATTCTTTAGTGCATTTTCTCAACCTGCATCGCACAATTCTGCAAGCTGTAGCTGTACCTGTTAGTTCACTCAACGCCGATACAAATCGTCGAATGTATGAGAGCCATTGTTTTCAGGGAAGTCTAGCTCGCTCTCTTCGTCCAGCTCCCTGTGTAAGCTGCTGTCTGCAAGCGATTCGATTGCAGATATAGCACCTCTAAAACCATTAGCAAATCCTGCCTCAAACTCAAGGTTTTTCTTCTTGGACACACAATCAGAGTTTGTGCGTAAAGTCATATTCAGGAGTATTCTGCCGAGCTTCCTGCCAGACCTAGAGTTAAGATACGCCTCCAGTGAGCGAGAATCCTCCACCTCCCACTTGGGTTCATCCACCCAAGGCATATGCTTAATGAACGAGAATAAGGCTCTTAGCTTTCTAAACATATCTTACTTCCTTTACATATATTAGCCTTGGCGAGCATCGGTTGCAAGTTGCTAAAATGAAAGCAAGTCCGCAGCTCTGCTGGATTTCCCACATCAAACGCTGATATGGGTATCTTGTGGTCTACGTGCCACACCTTTCCGTAGTTATCCCAAGTCATTCCCTTACTGAATTGCACCTCAAGGTGCTTCCTTAAATGCTCCGCAGGGCATCCAAGAAGGTCAACTATATGGCCCTTCTTGACCCCCTTCCCGCTGACAATTGCCGTCAGCCTGCTCCTTAGGTTCCGTATCATTCTGGCCTTGGTGTTGGTTCGCATCCGCTCCCTGACCCTGCCATTTATCTTTTCCTTGAAGAGTTGATAGTAAACCCTGTGATGCTCTAGTACCCGTTCTCGATTTTCTTCATAATACTTCTTGCTTTTGTTTATCAGCCGTTCCCGATTCTCCTCGTAGTAGGCTTTTCGGTAAGCCTTTATCTCTTCCTTATGCTTCCTTCTATACTCCCGCTGGTACTTGGCCCGTATCCCCTTGTCCTTGTGCGGCATTCGCTCCTTCCTGTCCGCCCTGAAGCAGACCTGAAGCAGCCTGAGCAATTGCTTTCCTTAATTGCTTGGCTGCGCTGGCATCCACCTGCTCGTAAGCAGACAGTAGCTCGTTTAGCCTCTGCACTATTAAAGCGGATGTTCGTTCATCTATGGGTGTGCCATCCTGCATCTTCTGCTGCACATACTGTATAAGAACCCCGACCCTTGTTGGGTAATCTTCGCCGCCCTTAACTGGCACCGGGAACCCAGCCTCTATAATGGAAATGTTGTTGGCCTCTTCAAGCTGCTCGTTCATTTGCTTGATTCCAGAGTCCATGAACATTCGTTTCACGAGGCTTGGGTCATCAAGCTCAAGGATTGAACGGTCAAGTTCTGCCTGATTAATGTGTGGGGAACCAGTAAACAACTGCTTGCGAGTCATCGCTTGCTGGAGCTTCCTCATCCTGTTCTGGCTGTCAGGCCCACCCTTTGGCTCAATCACGTAATCCCCTGTGAACGCATCGGCATTCACCTCATAGGCATCATCCATGTAACGGAACATCAAGTCCTTCGACTTATACTGTAGAAATAATCCCCACGCCTGACGGTATAGCCCCCCAAGCGACATTCTGAAAATCTTCGCCCTCAGGTCATTAGTCTCGGCCATTAGCCCAGTGATGGCATTCACCTCAGTTGCGGTTCGTCTGTCGCCTCCCTGCCCGTACAACTGGTTGGAGCCGAAGTCTGGCATCCCAATCCTCTGCTCCGCAATCAGACGGGTCGCATTTATCTCGGTGTCAAAGCTTATGGGCGGCTGGGGTTGAGGGACGGGGGCAACCCCGATTGGAAGTATCTGGGCAGGGGCCATCCTGATGTTGGCTGCGTTGGGTATCTCCCTTTCCGCCCTGAACAGTGGGCGGTTATAAAGTGTCATCGCATCGTGCTTATCGTTCCATAACTTACAAAGCGATGCCTCATGCGGTGCAGTAATCTCGCATACCCCGCGAGGGCTGTACCACCCCTTATCCTTAACCTCGTAAGAGAAGTCTACGAACGGGAATAGCTTGTGGTTGTAGGGCATCCCCATCTGGGGGCGTAAGTCCATGTCGGGAACCTCCGGGCAAAAAGTGCTTATTGTTATATCCTTGCCGTCTCTCTCGTAAACCTCCCAGACAATAATCTTATTCTCGTCTGAGTGATACGTAATCCCCTCACGGCGGTAAACCTTCTGCTCCTTCTCATCCGAGTTTGCTGCCTTGGACTTCCTGCCCACAAGCTCAATAAGAATCTCCTCATTGAAGAACGGGCTGTTCTTGAATGAGTCCTTGGTGTACTGCATGACCTGAACAATCCTATCTGCATCCTGTAGCTTCTTGGTGCTATTTGGAACCAGAAGCATCAGGGGGTCGATTGAGTCAAACTGAACAGACTTCTTCTTCTCATCCCAGTAGACCTTCATAACCGACCTTCCTGACATCAGCCCGTGGTCAACCCAACTCAATGCTTCATCTAGGAAGTTGGTATGCTCCTTCATGTGGTAGTCGAACCACTGTTCAGCCATTACGGTCAGGCCGCTGTCCTGCTGTCGCATCGGAACAAATGACGAAAGCACATCCATGCCTGAAATCTGCATGAAGTAGAATGGCTTCAGACGCTCAATGATTGAGTCCGCCAATGGGAAGTGAAGGTCGCTGGCGTTCGGCCACGGCTTCGACTTCCTTCGCAGGCCATGATGTCGCATCTCGTACCAGATGCTCTGCCTGTGCTCCCATCGAGTCCTGTCCTTAATGTCCGTAGAAATCTTGTCTATCAGTTCCAGTCTGTCACTGTTCATCAGATGTCCTTATTGTATATTCCAAGTCGTTAATGACATGAAGTGCCTCCCTTGCCCAACGCTTAACCTCATTGCCTGATTCCTTAACATCAGTAAATTCAGGCATCTCCATTAGACGCTTTACATTTCCTTCAGGCAGGCGGGTAATCGGAAGCGGGTCTATGCTTCGGCAGCTAGTCACCGTCAAGCTCGCCATCAATAATATCAGAAGTTTTCTCATGCAAGTCTGCTGCACTCTGTTCCTTCTTCTCTTTCTTGGTCGCCGCCCTATTCTGTAGCCACCACAGCAATACGGCGGCACCACTCGCAATCAAACCTATAATTGATTCCACCATAATTACAACCTAAAAGGTGTCGAGCTTTGTTTCAAGTCCCGCCAGAGACTAACGGAAGTCCGAGGCTCTCCCTCGACACCATACGCTCCACACCTCAAAACCTCACACTTTCTACATTTTCCTCACGCAAGAGTACAGTAGAGTAAATCAGACTAGAATAGATTATTTCTCCCTGAATCCAAATCTCCATAGCAGGCCAGCAATGTTAGTTGCAGCGGTGTCCACCCATTCCTCTGTGGCATTCGGGTCTTCCGCGTGCAGTGACTCATGTATGATAACATCCAGCTTCCTCCTGCCCTTGAGCTTAGGTGAAATAGTAATGCTTCTTTCTGCTTTCTCATCGCAGTCGGAGTCTGGAAAAGTGCAAAGTCCTTCTATCTCATCCTTGTAAATCCTATATGTCCCAGTGCTGAACTTATGCGTCATCCTACTCCCCCAAGTAAACAAGCACCCAAGCTTCGCCATCCCCGTCAAAGTCATTCATACGAGCCGCATCCTGCAACTCGTCGTATTTACCCTCAAAGATGTTGGCCCTCTCCCTGTAGTAGTAGCTAGTAAGAAACAGGCACCCCAATAGGGAAGCTACAAATGCCCTTATTACCGAATCCTTCATCGCACCTAAACATAGTCTAGTATCCCTCTGTGTGCTTACCCAGCGTTCATGCCGGGAATCCCCCAGTCTGAGCCGCTTTGTTCTTCCATAAGTTCAAAGATACCCTGCCTCTGCTGAATGTCCACCCTATTCCCCGTGCCTCCACAGGTTATACATCCAACCACGGCATCCCCACGGTCAGGAGAGTCCAGTCCCTTCGACTTCATATCCTGCTTGCTCTCCAAAATCAGCTTCCCCTTGCTATTCGTCTTTCCCATCCTAGTCGTCAACTGTTCCACCATCACATCATCCTCAGGCAGGATAACCTCACACTTCTCTATCTTCCTAGCTGCCGTGTACCACATCTCAGACCCACGGTTTCCGTAGTGCCTGTCATCATACGCCCTCTCCCCGTTGTTCACCCTGTTAATCTGCCACCCGGACTCCGAGAGGGCATCACACATCGGTATCCCCAAGCCCCCGGCATCCCCCCATATGTTCTCAGGATTCAATCCGTACTTCTGGAACTCCATAATGAACCGACCTACACCAGCCATAGTATCCCTATCCTTCCAGCACACCAGCGGTAGTACCTTGTTGCCTTCCCTGACAGCTAATACGTTCTCATCGCCTCCAGCCGCGAAGTCACAGAACGCAACCTTCCCGGCTTTCCTCTCCATCGGCGGGTTCTGGAAGCAATTCTGCAATACGTTGTAATTTATCACCAAGTTCTCCGACCCCAAGTCCATGAACTCCCCAAATATCATGGAACGCACCAACGGATGCTCCTGCCCCCACTTCTCAAACTGCTCCTCTATCCAACTCTGCGGAATATGCGGACAATCATACGAAGTCACGCTATGAGTCTTCCATAAATGCGCCTCCTTGGTAAACGCCCTGTAAAACGCACCCTGCGGCCCACCGGGACTGCTCATAACCAAGAGCCTGCTGGGCTGGCACCGCTCAATAGCCTCGTATACAGGGTCGCCAACAGTCTTAGCCTCATCAACAATCATCAAAAGGTTCTCTGACGGCCCTTGCCTGTGCCAACCCTCAAACTTACCGGGGTCGCTCGTACTGAAACCAATCGCCCGACTCCCATTCTGATACTCAATCTGGCTCGCCGTGACTCTCCACCCCTCCCCTAACTGCCCCGCATACTTCCTGAGGCTCGGCCAGAGCTGGTCTTCCACCTGACGCCAAACCCCAGCCGTTGTAACCACTAGGCTTCCGGGGAACCTTAGCATATGCCACAGAACGGCACTTGCTGCGACGAGAGATGTCTTTCCTGAGCCGTTTGCAGCCTTCATGGCTACTCGGCTATCCTTGAAATTCAAATCGCTTAGAACGCGAACCTGCCACTCATACGGCTTCATGCCCAAAAACAGCTCGGGGAAGTTCTCTAGACGCATAGCGCGGTTCATAACCTCGCCCTTCGTCATCTTCTTCTTCTTAGGAGCTACTGTTCTCTGTATTTCAGCCGCTGTTTCCTTGGAAATCTTAGCGGATTTGAGGGGTTTCTTTAGCTTGAGGGCCATAAAAGTAGTGCCGATTTTGCGAGGTGGTATGATTAAGAGGGGGACGCCCCTTGGGGGGGGCTACCCCACCCTTAAATCCTCCTTGCCTTGTGCCAACGCTGCCAAGAGTGCAGGGCTCACGGTGGTCGATTCTACTTTCGCGTCCACCTCACGCTTGTCGGTCTTATTCCAATGACCGTATCGACGTTCGAGAAGAGCGATGGCAATTTTCCCATCCCGTTGCGCGTGGCGTGTGGCGTGCGCGAGTAGAGTGTGTTCGTGATGAGCCACAGATTCATCAACGGCCATTCGAAGGCTCGGGTATTTACGCATCCAACCCTCAAGCGTCGGCAATGGAATCCGCATGAATTTGGAGGCGGATGCGATTGTGAGGCCATCGCGCAGCAATCCCGTGAGCGTCTCCAATTGCGCGTCATCCAGTGGTGGTTTCCGTAGTTTTGTGGCCATGATGTACGTCCAAAAGTTGAGGATTATTTCTTACGTATATTAGTGTGATGAGTAATACATTGCAAGATACAATGGGTGCCCTATTAAGCGGCACAAAATCAACCATCACGCGTCGCAAGCGCAATAACGCTGCCGCCAAGACTTGCAAGGGCTATGTTGCCCCCAAGTCAACGGCGAAGCCTAAGCGCAAATCGAAGCCCAAGTCAACGGCTGAAAAGAAACCAAAAGAGAAGCCGTTGTCCGGTCAGGCTTTGTGGGACAAAATGAAGGAGTCGCATCATGCTTGGAAGCTTGAAGGCGGCAGGTTCGTTCCAGACCGTGGTTAAATCCTCAACATCATCCGCCCCAAGCGGGCGGGTGTTTTGAGTGTTTAATTAACACTTTAGCCTGTTTTATGAAACAGGAATAATTTCCCTCCCCCCTCCGGAATACGGAGAAGGGAGCGAAGACGCGAGTCTGTCATTAGGCAGCGCGCCGCCGATACACTGGGATGGCGTTAGAAGCGGTTGGGTTCCCGCCCCATTTGCACTTAAATAGGGATAATACTACATAATACCGTCAAGGGTAGACGTTAAAATCCAGCCCAAACCTGAGAAGGGCGAAGGGCTTCGCGGTGGTCTGTCTGTCGCTAGGGACAGCAGATGGAGAAAGCAGCGACTCCGGGGTTTGGTTTCCCCTACGCAATAACGCACGAGTCCTAGCGTAATTCTAACACCACTCCTGATTAGGAGTGTCTGGCGGGGTAAGTCCTGATGATACGAAAGTTAGGGATTTGCAGCCGCCGGAGCCATTGAGTGCTTCCACGTTGGGAGCATTCTGTGGCGCATCTTGCGCCATCCCAGCCAATTGCTGGGAAAGTTCGGACAAAAAGGAAACCTATGATAGTAAAAACGAGTAAAGACGCCATTGTTGGCCTGTCAACAGACTGCAATGTGGAAGTAATCACAAAGCGGACTGATGATGTAACCAAGAGCGAATCCTACACTCCTCAACTCACCATTGAGCATGAGGATGTAGAAAAGTTCGGCAAGCATTACCCTAAGGTGAGTGACAAGCTGTTGAAAGAGTTCAATAAGCACGTTCACTCGGGTACGCCAAAGAAGGTGACGTTGTACTTCGGGGAAGTAAACCTGAAGCATCGTCAGACTCATCCTGCACTCGAAGGCCCACACAAGGGCAAGTGTGCTGAGTGGAAGATGGTCGACAAGGTTGGGAAGAATCCTGACGGCACGACCTATGGCTACCAGTCGCCGGAATGGGTAGGCGGCGAGCCTAAGTACTCATCGGCCACTCTTGGTCAGTTGAAGGACTTTGCAACCAGAGTCCTGCAACATAACAAGGGCGGAATCCCGATGAAGGACGTAACCAAGGCAGTTAATGATAAC
>Ga0208011_1000695_pt1 | contig 12439 bp, 17 predicted proteins | sample 7_EtaG_FD_184080 | JGI IMG/M metagenome (GOLD analysis project Ga0208011, IMG submission 184080) | Marine viral communities from the Subarctic Pacific Ocean - 7_ETSP_OMZ_AT15161 metaG (SPAdes) (version 2) | ecosystem: Environmental > Aquatic > Marine > Oceanic | place: Pacific Ocean | collected... | reverse complement strand
TCACCCCAAGCATACCACATGGATGCCATTGGTCCAAGAATATAACTCGTATCTCCAGTAGGTTCAGCAACCTTTATAGTACCGTCTTCATAAAATAATCCTGTAGTATCCTTTCCATCTGGTGAAGCATCCTGATCAAAATCAGCAACAGAAATATTAAATTTTTCTGGTGGTTGAGGAGTAAATGTAAAAGGGGTATCAACATAGATGCCCTGCATACTATTTGTAGGTGCTTCAGTCAGTTCAGTTGACTTCAACTGACGCATCGCTCGTGTATATCTATTAACCTTTGACATTAATACAATACCTCTTATAATGTATTTATTGTAAGATCAGCACTAGCATAATTGACAGTACCAGTAGGCCATGCAACTGAAGTTATTCTGTTTGTAGTTGCTGATGAAGTTACAACTTCTATGCCATGCCATACATCTGGATTCACCCAAACAAATCTATTAGGAGTAGGTTCTATCTGAGCAACATCACAATCTTTAAATTTTAAATGACCACCCCATGAGGATTCCCATGAAGGATGGAGATAGTAAATATATCCACCTTGTTCTCTATGATACCCACTACCACCAGATGATTCTCTATCAATTCCTACAGGTGTAATATTAATAGAAGAAAACAATGGTATCTCATCCTTCCATACATCCTGCCAAATATTAAGTTCTTTCAATCGCTCTTCTACCCACCCATTAATTTGAGTATGAATAGAAGTTCTTACTTCTGTGTAAGTAGATGTATTAAAATAACTACCTATACCCCACTGGATTTCATTCCATTTATCAGAAGGTAAAAAATTATCGATAACAATCGCTGCAGTACTCATGCCTAGAGATTTTTAAGTATTTATTCAAATCCCTGGAATATAATTTGTTATATATGGAATAAGATCTCTCTTTACTCTTTCCACTACTTCATCAACAATACTTACATCTAAATCCATAAATGGTGGAATGATACCAAGTATCCTCAATAATCCATCTACAAATAAAGCAAGACAAATCAGACCAAGAATCATACTAATGACCATGGCAGTCCAATTATGTTTTGCCATAGAAAGACGGTCGATCTCCCTAGCTTCTTCGAGAACTTCTGCTAGTTTCTGATCGACCTCTTCTTTGGTATAAAATTGACTCATAATAGAATCGAAACTCAATAAGCAAATTCATCTACAACATCCAGGACTTTATTCAGATATTGCTCAGCACCACGACATTCTTGCTCTGTTAATTCATGTCGTTCACACCGATCATAAAGTTCATTCTTAAGTTTATATGCACGAGATTGCATATCAACTTTATGCATTGCTCCGTTCATGGGTTTATCCACTTGCTACACTTATATTTAGGTACATTATAGCATACCTAATGATCCGTATCATTATCCCTGCCGAACAGGGGCATAAATTGGTTGCATCATACCTTTACCATCATCGTCATCATCATGGTCCTGATCTGCACCAGAAACATAGTAGATTAATAGAAGGGTTAACACAGGTAGAAATGGATACAATAAAGCTAACTGAAGATCGGACATTCTACCCTTGTAAAGAAACTTAACACAAATTATTTAGTAATAATTGCTGTCTTTGAATTGTTGTAATTCCTTAACAAATTCTTTCTGACTACAAAATCCATGTGCATCATTCTCAGCATCAGCATGGTAACTGGTATGCATTACTTCTACAAATAAAAAGAAACCGATCATCATCATGGGCAACATCCACATTGGATGTCCCAAGACTTCACAATAGTCCTTGTAGTAATCTTCAAACTTCATGATAGTATCTTAGCATAAAAAAAAGGACTCCGAAGAGTCCTTTGTGTGTGTTATCTGATTAATATCAGAAGCTGTACTTAGCACCGATCTTGGCACCCCAGTTGATGACATCATCATCGGAGGAATCCTCACCAGTGATACCAGAAAGTTCGCCATAGAATCCAAGTTGCTCAGTAGCAGCAACGGAAACGCCAACCTTACCAGAGATTTCAGTCTCGGTCTCATCAGCAGAATCGCTATGAACGAATCCAGGTCCAACCTGTGCATAGTATGCAAGGTCACCAGTAGCACCTTCAAAACCGATATGAAGATCCGTAGTAGCGGTAGAATAATCGCCGTCTGGATAAGAGGCATTTGATTCCACATTCACATAAGGACCAGCAAAAGCGGCTCCAGCAAAGATAAATGGGCTTGCAGCAAGAGCTGCGATTGTTGATTTGATAGACATGTTTGTTTCTAAGTGTCTCGCAAGAAAAAATCCTGCGGATGATAGCTCCCCCGACTAGGGAACTGTTTACATTCGACGCAGGGTTACGATTATTTCGAGTCCTTGTCTGAGTAAGTATTTATCTTAACACAACTGCATAGAATTGTCAAGATGTGTGGGCTTCCGAACTACTGTCCTTCAAACCCTGGTGGCAGAGTACCTAGATAAGGATTCAATTGAACCAATGGCTTCCAATCTTCAACCTTATTGATCTCATTTGACCAGAATTGCCACAACGCATCATGACAATTCTTATGATATACATCGACATGAATGTCATGAATATCAGACCCCATTGATATCTTATATAAGAAAATAGGTAGAGCAAATGTCAAACCAGTATTGTATATAAGATCATCTGCTACTGCACGAGGAAGAACTCTCTGATCTAACTTATACTTATCACCTCTAGTATGAAGATCTAATAGTTTCTGAGCATACCTTCTATTAATAAGATAACATGCTGTAGAAAAATCATTTACAAACCTACGATGAATCTGTGCTGTAATACTAGCAGGATTAATAACTGCTAATTGAATACAGTCCCACCCATGTGGAGCATTAGCTATAACATCCTTCCAAGTAAATGGCCAATGCTTAACTACAGATAGATCACAGTCATCTTCCATCATGATAGCAACATCATCATCACTAGTCTCTAACCAATGCTTCATTGCTTTAAGATGTGATGTAGTACATCCTATCTCACCTGATGACATATTAGGTGGATATCTACCATGAATAATATCACTAAGGTCATCTTCTCTACCATCATATGCAGAGATCCTAGTATGATTTTCAACCATCCAGTACTCAAACTGATCTTCCATATACTTAGCACGATCTTCCTTATCATCAAGGTTGATCCAGTAAATATGAGGGAATCCCTTAAGTTTAAAGGATGCTTTATTCTTATCTAATATAAAAGTTGTCATGTTTTATCAATAACTTTTTGGACATTAGGTAGATAATAATCTTTAATAACTTTTTCCCAACAAAACTCCTTAGCATATTCTCTAATCTCATCTCGATGAGCAACAGAGTACTCCCTATTCTTAATTATTTCATACTCTACATGTTTAGCATCATCAATATAAGACTCTGGAATCACAGTAATGAATTCCTTATCAAGATCTAAATTAGCAGTAGCAAACTCACTCACAACAACCCCTAGACCAGCAGCAAATGCCTCCATGATGACCAGAGAGTGTGCTTCACCATCTGATAAGAGCACAAGATTACCATAATCTGTTAGATAGTCGTGGAGATATTCCTTCTTCCATTCGCCAAGGTAGTTATGGTTCTCATTGAACCTCTTGTCTGCAATATTACCAGCAAAGAAAAGACTGTCAATAGACTGGAACTTATGTTGTCTCTTACGGTAATCAATCTTAGCCAGGTAGATACTGCGATCAGGGAACTCTGGCTCATCAGTATTCCTAAAGAGGGATAAGTTAACACCATTTGGATTAACATAAAGATTTTCATTAGGTATTCCTGCCAGTACAGAGTATATATTCTTAATACCTTCTGACAAGCAGAACATATTTGGTTTATGGTTTTGGAAATGAGCAAAAACATTACCATATCCTTTCATCAAATCAGGTCTTTGAATATATGCAAAGTGTGTTGTACATGCACATGGATATTGGATGTATGGATATAAAATAATCCAATCATCATACTGTATGTGACAAAAATCTGGAGCAAATTGATTAACATTTTTAATAATATCTCTAGGATCAGCAGTGTTAATAATCTGCACCTCATGCCCTAGTTTCTCTAGAGTTAGTTTATAATCCCAGATCAAACTTTCAACTGCTCCCCAACCTACAGGAGGAATGGGTGTATTAGGTCCAATAATACTAAATTTCATAACAATGATTCTAACTTCGGAAGATACTCGTAAGCAAGGATATTTTCTAGACCAAACTCATTGATGCCATAGTCTCTAATCTCTCTCCTAATCTGTCTTGAGTGTCTCTTATTCTTCTGAGTAACATCTAAAATATACTCATGATTATTTATTTCCGTCTCAGGAATAACATCAATGAATGATTTAGATGTATCCAACTCAGGAGTAATTGCTTCTGATACTACCACACCTAGACCACAAATCAAAGCTTCCTTAACAACTAGTGGTGTAGTATTCTCTACCTCACTTAATAAAATAAAATTAGAAAAGTTAGTAATGTTTTGATTTAAAATATCTCTAGGCATCTCTCCTTGATAATGTCTACCAGTATACTTACCAGGTTCACGACGACCCCAGATCTCTATCTCACCTTCACCAAACTTCTCCAACAAATACTGTCTCTTTCTATCACATATCTGAGAGAAATGTAATGTACAATCAAAGGTAGCATACTCATTAAACTGATATGGTTCACATCTAACACCCAACCTACTTAACCAAGTATTCTCTCTTACAGCACCATACTCAACATAAGTTTCAATATCCTTCTGACTGGATGCAAAGATAGTAAAGTCTTTATTGTCAATATACTTTGTAAAGTGTTCTCCATACTTATCTCTACCCCACATAGCAGGAACATTGATATATGGATAATGACTAGAGACAATCAACCTCTTACATAAAGGAACAAGATCAGGAATAAGACCAGCAAACACATCATAGTGAAGATGAACTATATCATACCGTCCATGCTCAACCTCAAACTTAATCAACTCTTGATCAGGAGTATTAATTATACTTACTCTATGACCCAACTCTCTAAGAATTTTAGTATAATCCCAGATCAACATCTCTACAGCACCCCACTTATCAGGTGGAATGTCCATGATACCAGGACCAATCAGAGCAATCTTCAAACCAGTAATATCTACCTTCATTGATAGTCCTCCCAGTACATAACTCTTTTCAACTCCTCTACAGGAGTACCATACTGACCTAAGGTAGCAACATTCTGAGCAGCAGCATGGAATAAGAAGATTGGTTTCATCTCAGTCTCCTTTGGATTAGAACCATACCATACACCATCTCTTATTTCCATTGGCATATAATCATGAGCAGCACAGTGATTGAATGACCCATTAGTAAACTTATAGTTACCCCACTCATTCAATGCAAGACAAAGAATCATCTCATCTGTAACACCACTGTGCAGTCCACCATCAGAGAATATATCAGTAAAGATCTTATCATACTTCTCAAAGAGTTCGTTATGCTTATCCTTCTGGAATAAGAATGCACCAGAAGCAGCATAGTCATATGTTGATGTATCTTTAGGGATATATCCACTAGTATTTGTTAGATTAACCTTAGTAGCATTAAGAAAATTCTGTAAGGTAGGAACCCACCAGTGCTGAGTGCAAAGGAACTTGTCCTCTGCCTCCTCAATTAACTCATCTGTCCTATCATTAATTACTACTGTGTCAGTATCCATGTAGAAACAGTAATCAGTTTCAACATGCTTGTACAGGTTATACCGTTCCTTCCATATATGTGGTTGGAAATAGTTTCTATCATCTTCGTTCTCTATCTTCTCTGCTTCAGCCTTAACAATCTTGACATTAGGTTCATCGATACTTAATCGATCATCCATATCAATGATAAGAACCTCATGAGGTTGCTTCACTCTCTCAAGTGATTCACATGCCCTCATCAAGTTATTATAATATGCATCGTCTCCACCGACGATAAATCCAAAAGTTAATTTAGTCATCATGCATTCCCCAATCCCATAGTGCTTTTAAAAATTCAAGTAATCTTTTCATTCTCGATCAGCTTTAATATAAACCCAAGATTTGTATGCATACTCATTAGTGAGATGAATACCTTCCCATACTTCCTCATCAAAGAACTCTTCTAGAGCACCTTCAACATCAAAGTAATCAGCAGTTACATTGTCAGGATCACAATAGGTATCATGCCCTGCTATTATACCACCGTATTTAACTTTTGGATACCATGCTTTAAGATCTTCTAACACAGCTTCCTTAGTATGATCAGCATCTAGATAAACATAATCAAAAAATTCATTCTCAAATTTTGCTGCCCAGTCTACTGAAGAACCCTTACACATCTCAACCTTAGGATTGTCACCATAGAGTTCTTTAACTCTAGCATATCCTTGTTCTACACGATCTTCAAACTTAGTGAAGTGAGCATCGTTACCTTCTGTCTGCCACTTATCAATGAGATAAAATTTCTCTACAGAAGATTCCATAAGTGGGTAGTAGATATCTAAGTATCCACCATACTCTACACCAACCTCCGCAACTTTAAGAGGTTTCCATTCATCTAAACTATCTACAACAACAGTAGGTAAATGATCCCTAGAAAATTCAAAGCTTTGAAACTTGGGATTAATATTGAAATTAAGAGGGTTGTACATAATTACAGCAATTTTAAAATACCTTTGGATCGATTCATAAATGTATGTTTGTCTCTAACAATTTTCATTTGATGTTGAATCAAATCAACATCCTGATACTTAGCAAAACCTTTAAGAAAAAGTTCTGAAATATCCTCTGAACATACTACAGAGTCATCAACAAACTTAGCAAGTTTAGGTGCGTTAGTCATACCTAGGTGACCATAACTGATCGCCTTAAAGATACGGCAACTCTTTACACCCCATGCTTTATGAGTCTCATTTCTGAGATCAGGTTGCATGATAGACTTCTGCATAAACTCTCTGTACACTTCATCAGGAAGTGGTTGAACCCAAGGGTCACTATGAAAGCATTCAATGCCAGCATATTTACACTCTTGCATCCATTCAGCAACAGCAGGTCCGTTAGCAAACGCACCATGACTAGATATGCTACCAATCATATAATATACAGGATCTCTTTTCATGGTTGCCCATTCAAAGTTGATCTCATGCGGCAATAGGTTTGCTGCCCATGCCATATAAATTATATCATACTCAGACGAATTCTTATCGTAGAGTACACCTGACTCTAACTCATCACAGTTCTCATAGTCTACAGTATATGTATAATTGGTATCCTCGATGTAATCCACATGATATCTCATGTCGATTAGCTTCTTGACATTACCAAGATACTTGCCTGGATTTACACAGACATGGCATACATATGTACTACTCTTCCTTAAGGGAATTTTTTTATCTTTATATCCCTCGCAAAAGAATAAGCAGTCTTCATAATCAAAGTCCTCTGGATGATCCTCATCGGTAAACCAGAAGACTTCGTACCCTTGGTACTCGAATGCCTTTTTAAATGCCTCATAGATATAAGAATAGGTATCCGTATGTAATGGATACCCCCACAGTACTACCTTCATACTTTTCCTAACATATAATCTTCTGCTTTCTTAGTCTCTCCCGTCACACACTTCATAGCAGCAATAGTATGTGAAGGTACAAGATCAGGATGAGCCCACCAATCTTCAAATGGATGAGAATCATCTACTGATATATCATCTACAATTAATTCATATCCCCTCTCTTCAAGATACTTTCTAGATTCTTCCTGAACCTGTGGTCCATCATTATACTTATCATGTTCAAATGTAATAGTAGCAAACCTATACTTGTCTAAATTAATCTTTAACATAGCATCAAGGGTAACCCTTGCTGGTTCACAATCTACTTGTAGATAATCAAACTCAGGTCCAAGTTTAACCTCTTTAAATAACTCATCAAAATCTGCTGTAGTAGCATCACCTAAAGCAACAGGTGCTTTACGATGTTCATTATAAAGATCAGCTTCCTTGTCCTTAATCTCAAATCCAATACCAGTCCACTCAAACCTAGACTCAAGGAGAGCAGTATTGTTAGAGATAACAGGATGACCTGAACCTATCTCTACAAAAGTTCCATAAGGTCTACCATCAGTCATACACAGGACAAACATATCCTGATAACATTGTGAGAAATTCTGATGACTTACTAAATCAAGTTTAGGAAATTTATATCTGAGTTGAGATTTCTTATCTGGTGTATAAAAAGTAGGCAACTGCCATGCATTAGGATCGGTCATGTTTGTAATGTAGAATTATCTTTTGCTAAATGAATAATCTTTCTATCGTATGTATAATGCGGGAAACACTCTGGATATGCATAGTCAGGTGGTAAGGCATTCACCTTATCTTCGTTCTCTAAGAAGAACTTATTAATCTGACTTTCATCATGCCACACTGCTATTATATCACGCTCATAATCCTTGTCAACTCTATCCCTCAGAGTCTTCATCATAGGAATGACATGCTTAACTTGTCCACCCCATAGACATCCTTGATAATAATTCTCCTGCTCACCCTCAACATATGCTTCTGATTCAGGGTTAGTTTCAAATGTACCAGAAAAATCTTCGTAATGACATGGGTGATGTACAGCAAGGTATTCTTTCTCTGGATCTAAGATCTCATGAGAGAATATCTTTTTGTTAACTACCATGTCTGCATCAAGGAAGAGCATCCAGTCATACTTAGATAACTCCTTCTCTGCCTCAAGGATAGTATGAAACCTTTCCAGCGTGATCGCTGGCCATGGTTTATGTTCTATCTGATAGATAGACATATTGTCTGGAGCACCATCCAATTCACCGTCAGTAAAGATAAAATACTGCTTGTTAGCATCTGGCATCAGATGCTCTTCACATTGCTCATAATATCTTGGAAGGAAATCAAGGTACTTGTTTGTACCTATGAATACTATAGCCACATTTGTCATACTTTCATCCAACCTTCGCAATAAAGATCTTGTGTATTGTGTTGTTGATCCAATGGAGGACCGAACCATTTGCTCGGTGCTACCACCTGTTTTTCTGCTGATTCTGAAAGCCATGCTCCCCACCAACTAAATGAACTATTTGCGATGATAAAATCAGTACACATAGTCATTAAACAAAGATCGACATATTGATCCCCAGATTGAGAGATCATAAACCTGTCATCAGCAAATGTAGATTCATCATGACACCATAATGGGTCATCAGAAAAAACAATAACTGGTCTGTCTCTATCGAAATAGGACAGTGCTTTCTCATAATAATCTACACCACATATAGGATGATGATTATATTGTGAGTAGTCAGTCCTCCTGACATGTAAAGCAATAGGTTTATTTAGACCCTCCATCATTTCCAGACAAGGGTTTTTTATGTCATCTTTGAATGTAAAATCCTTTAACAATTCATCTCTAACATTTAAAAAATATTTCTCACTTTGAAAAAATCCATGAAGAGTTACCCAGTCAGGACAGTTATTAAATAATTCATCATCGTAATGATACTGTCTCTCAACAACGGTTTGTCTCTTCTCATCAATCCATTGAATTTGTAATGGATTAAATGTTTCCAATGTAAATGGCATGAACAACTGATGGTCCTTCCATTCATCTACATTAGATTTAAATCTTGAAGGAGGTACACAATATTCATACCCCATGTTCTTTGCAATGCCTTTGACAGCAGAGTATTGAAACATCTGATTTGCCAGACGCTCACCCTTCTTACCAACACCATTGATACCTATCATCTAGTTTGCAATCCAACGGACTCTTGGAACCAATCATAGGTCTTCTGTAGACCGTCTCTCAGAGTGTGCTTAGGTTTCCACCCTAGGGAAGAGATCTTAGAGTAATCCAAAGGTCTCTTAGGGGTTCCATTAGGACGCTCAGTGTCCCAAACTACTTGACCAGTATATCTAGTCACTGCAGCTACCATATTAACAAGGTCTTTGATAGAAACATCTTGACCAGATCCAACATTAATTAATTCAGCACTATCATAATGATCCATAGCAAACAAACAAGCATCTGCTAGATCATCCACATACATGAATTCTCTAGTAGGAGTACCATCACCCCAACAAACTACTGGAGTATCAGCAACCGCATTATTAAACTTAGACATTAATGAAGGAATAACATGACCATTCTCAGGATGAAAATTATCACCAGGACCATATAGATTACATGGCATTAGTGATACACCTTTAAATCCATACTGCTTATGATACATCTTAAGCATTTCAATGCCATGTATCTTAGCAATAGCATATGCTTCATTAGTAGGTTCTAATTCACCTGTCATCAAAGACTCTTCCTTAACGGGAGTCTCAGCAAACTTAGGATAAATGCATACACTACCAAGGAAGACAAACTTCTTGACAAAATATTTGTATGCCCAATGAATCAGGTTAGTCTGAATCATTGTATTCTGATAGATAAACTCTGCTGAATACTTATCATTAGCAGAGATACCACCTACCCTTGCAGCAGCATCAAAGACATAATCAATTTGAACAGTCTCAAATAACTGTTTTACCAGTAAAGGGTTAGTTAAATCACACTGCTGTCTATTACGAGTAATAATATTACGATACCCAAGTTCTTTAAGTTTACGAATAATAGCAGATCCAACTAGACCCTTATGACCTGCTACAAAAATACAATCTTCCTTATGCATTGTTCTCAACTTCATGGGATTACAATCTCTGGAGTAGGTAGAGGGAATAACAAACGCTTACCTTTAAACTTAGGATTCTTGATAAAGAAATCCTTAAAGTGCCAAGGTAAAATGACATACACATCATAGTCTTGTTCCATTACCTTATCCTCAGAAAGAATAGGTATCCAAGTACCTGGTGTATAAGATCCATCCTTATCAGGATTAACATCACCAACTACAGAGATATCATTAGGAGTAACTTCCCATGTCTGAAGAGTTACATTGCCTTTAGTACTAGCACCAAGAGCACAGATCGTAGCCTTGTTCTCCTTGTAGAAGGTTAACATCTTCCAGAACTGTTCTCTATTCTGTACCAATCTAATAGCAAACTGTCTCCAAGGTTCTGTAGTATTCAACTGTTGCTCTATTTCACTAGCAAGAATACCAGTCAACTTAGTCTTACATTCCTCTCTCTTACTGCTACTCTTAGCAACAACAACAGAGATGCTACCACCATTGACATCATTAAATTCAAAATCAATAATCTTAAATCCAGACTTGTCCATGATGTACTTGAGTTGTCTCATACCATAGTAGGAGAGATGCTCATGACATACAGTATCAAAAGAATTTGCATCTAACATCAATGGCATATAACTCTGTTCTAGTACCCAGATACCTTCAGTATCAAGACACTCTCGAACCTGTGATGCAAACTCACATGGATCCTCTAGGTCATAGAACATAGAGAAGGTAGTAATAACTTTTGCCTTCTGCTTACCAAACCTCTCTTGGAACTTATCAGCACCAAAGAAGTCAGCAATATAACTTACATTCTCAGGAATAAATTCCTTAAACTTCTTAGAGGTAGGATCAATACTGATTAACTGACAGTCCTTAGGGAAGAATCCCAAGAAGGTTCCATCGTTACCAGCAATGTCACATACAATATCACCAGACTGAAGATCAACTTGTGCCTTGATCTTGTCTGCCTTACCCTTAAGGTGCTTGACCATGCTACCGTTGAGTCCAGAACGATACCCATACTCATCTCCATACATTGTAGGAAGATCAAAGGTATGCTCTAGTTGTACATGACCACATCCACCTTTGGATTCGTCACACTTAACAAGGGTCAATGGACCTCTGTACATTTCAGGATCAATCTCTTTAGGAAAGATACCTGATAAGTATTGATCACCAAGGTCGAGAACAACATCGTAATGTTCGTTCCCACATACCCTGCATTTAGTTATTTTGTGAAATTTGCTCATTGTCCGTAAATACACATGTCTTCTACTAGTTGTTTAAATGTCAACTCTGGTTCCCATCCTAAGACTTCTTTTGCCTTAGTCGCATCACCTAGGAGTTGTTCAACCTCAGTTGGGCGGTAGTATTTAGAACTAACTTTAATGATAGCTCTACCCATAGTGGGACAATAACCGACCTCATCTAAACCCTCCCCTTGCCACTTAATTTTGAATCCAAAATATCCAGCAGCATGTTCTACAAACTCTCTTACACTATGCATTGTACCAGTAGATAGTACAAAGTCATCTGGTTTGTCATGTTGTGTAATCATCCACATACCACGAACATAATCCTTGGCATGACCCCAATCTCTCTTGGCATCAAGGTTACCTAATACAAGGCAATCTTGCATTCCAGTAGAGATACGAGATAACCCTCTTGTGATCTTACGAGTTACAAAGGTCTCTCCTCTTCTCTGAGATTCGTGATTGAATAGGATACCATTACTAGCATGGATTCCATATGCTT
>Ga0208011_1000690_pt1 | contig 12454 bp, 17 predicted proteins | sample 7_EtaG_FD_184080 | JGI IMG/M metagenome (GOLD analysis project Ga0208011, IMG submission 184080) | Marine viral communities from the Subarctic Pacific Ocean - 7_ETSP_OMZ_AT15161 metaG (SPAdes) (version 2) | ecosystem: Environmental > Aquatic > Marine > Oceanic | place: Pacific Ocean | collected... | reverse complement strand
AATTGCCATGATATCATGAATAGAATGTCCTGCATCTATTAATTCTTTTATATTAACTCCTTGCTTTATTAATCTCTTAAGATTTTTAGGATTGCTAATTGTTTTACTACTTTTCTTAACCATTACTGGTCTTGTTGTAGGCTTTCTTCTTATTCTTCTATTAGGTTGATTAGTTTTAGAGAATAGATGTGATGTAGATGGTGCTTTATCAGTTGGTAAGTATACTATAACAGTATTACCATTAATTTCTAATCTTTGATGCTCATCTACTACAAGCTCTTGGTTACCATCTTTAATAATTACTTTCATTTTAATAAGTGTTTGCCCGGTAGGCTGTTATTGTTTAGTCTCAATGTCAAATTTTTTTTCTAATCTTGAACATGCATCTTCCATATAATCTGCAAGTGAAGCTCTGATATCTTTAATCTTGTTCATATCTAATGCCTTCCTTATTTTATGTAATGCATTTACTAACTCTATGCTAGTAGTTTGATGCTTATCTTCTAGATCTACTAATGCTATTACTGTTGCTTGTATTCTTTTCTCAAGATTTATTATTAGTTTATCTGAACGTAGATCTTTCCCTTCTCTATGTCCTTTTACTAATGTATCATGCAATTGTACAACTGGTTTAATTATAGGTGGTACTTTTGCACTGTCTAAATACTTAAATTGTTCAGCCATAATACTTGTTTTGGTTAATACTTATTTAAAACAATCAGTAGAGAAGATGTAGCAACGACTATGGTACTACATCTTCTCCTTGATTGCACTCACTCAGGAATAATTACTTATCCCCCCAGTTTAACTGAAAGAAATCATTTAGATTAATATACATTTGAAGTGGATCATCTGTTCCATGAATCCTTTTCAATTGTTCTATACTATCTCTTCTAGTTATATTTAAAATGTCATTGACATCATTATTCTTTAATATTTTTCTTGCATCTGTTAACTTCTGTCTTAACTTATTAAGTTCTCTAATACAATCAATGTTACCTTGAAATTGTAAACCAGGTAAATTCTTTGTTAATGAAATATCATATGTATACTCAGTGAAACTTATTGATATATCTTTTGCATCTACTACTATTAATGGACAACTAATATTATATATTGAAGGTTGAGGTGTAGTAGGAAATCTCATTAGATGAAAATCTATTAGTTTTGCTCCTAACCATTTAGGACTAGTAAGATTAATATCATATTTTATATTAGTTTCCTTATTATTTATATCATACTTCTGTGATACACTCCCTCCATAATAAGTATTATCTAAGACAATACCTTCTGTATGTGTATTACGTACAGTATATAAATTTACACTATTACCTTTAAACTGTGCTTTCCTAACGATTAATGATTTTATGCTTGGTGATAATGCATCATCTTCTTTATAACTGCTCCATTTTTTAAATAGTTTCATAGTAATATTTTTAAAAGGGTAAGTCATCATCTTCTTCTTCATTTATAAATCCAAAAGATATTACAAAAAATGGTAGTATTATACCTACGCATCCATTAGAATATCCTATACCTACAGATAATATAGGTATGAATTCTGTTTCTAATATAAATCTATATTTCTTAAATCTTCTTAACATATATTTTATTTTTGTCATTCTCATTTCTTTTTATGTACAGCGAATACTTTATTATATGCTAGTGTTCCTTTCTTACCTATGTTTATCTTCTCAGCTACAGTATCTGGTGGTGTTGGATAATACTTAGGATTCTTACTATTTAGTTTCCTTTTCTTCATCTATTTCTTTTTTTATTTTATTATAATGCTCTTCTTCTTTTCTACCTTCTTCTGTCTTTAAATATTTACTATGAATATGTTTCATAGTATGATAACAATGACCTAATGTAGTAACTAATTGTTCTTTAGTCATGCTAAATACATCCCAACCAAATGGATTAAGATTATAATCACCTATTGCTGTTCCTTGCCAATGTCTATAGTTCTCAGCAATATCTTTATTGATTTTATATTCTACTTCTTGAGCTTTAAGAAATCTTTTTGTATTATCTTTAGCCCTCTTCTCATCCTTAGCCTTATTAGGATTTCCATCACGTAGAAAAGTATTAGTATTTCTCATATGAGGATCATCTAAGTTACCACCTAATTTATCATGTGATGGTTTCTTTTTAGTTTTATCTCCTTGCTTACCAATATTCTTTAACTTCTTTAGCATGTCTTTACTTAATCTATCTTTCATTTCTATTTGTTATTTAATATATTACCTGTTGTTTCACCATACCATAATGATGGTTTTGTTTTTTCTTTATACAACCAATTAGGACTTGGTGTACCTACAGTTGTTGGAGCATTATCTTGCCTAATAGAATCTATAAGAGCCTTCTTCATCTCATCATCATCTTTCTTATGCTTATTCTTACGAGTATATGCCTTCTTACTCTTATGAATACTATGCTTAGGAGGATAGACACCTAACTCTTTAGCTACTTTCCTACGAATACTACGTTTCTGTTTCTTAGTTAACTTGGCCATTATTTTATATCTTTTAAGTCCCATATAGTTACATAACCATCTCCCCCTTCAGTATCCCAAGTAGATGGATGATTTTCTTTTATCTTTTTTGCTTCCTTTTTGGTGCTTACAACTGCTATTGGATATGAGTTAACACCACATTCTATGCAACCTATTTGTACTACTAAATATCTTTTCTTCATTCTATTAATTATTTAATTCATACAAAAATAACATGGATTCCTTCCCTCTGCACGATAACTCTCCATATCTTCATCACTATACTCACCACCTAATTCAAATTCTCCTGGTGTGAACTGTGCTATTGCAAACATAATGCAATCAAAATGTGTACCCATATGCATATCTACAACCTCTTCATATTCTCCTGATACTGCAATCACTTCTAATTTATATCTTTCTCCTTCTGATTGCTCATCTATTAATATAAGACTTAGTTTACTTAGCCTCATTATATATTGTGTACCTATCATATGCCTTTTTCATTTAAATATTCTTCATTATCAAATTCATCTATCACAACTAAACCTTTATGATCAATCTGACTCTTATGATATGCTTCTTTCCTTTGCAAGTCTTTTTCTTTATAATAAATGCTAGCAGCTACATCATAGTTCTCAAACTCTTTAAGAGTAGAATACTTGTTCAGCATATTTGATGCATTTGAACTAACTTGTTGAGAGATAAGATGAGAACCTGTATCAATGTATAAAAAACCTTTACGATTATATCCAAATACTTTCATGTCTTTAAATTTTTAATGTTGTGGTTACTATGCCTATTCTCTATACAGAGAGAATAACTATACATAAGAGTAATACAAACTTAGTCTAGACCATGACTTCTTTGTAATTGTAGGTTCATCACTCCTATTTACTCTAATGATAGCTATATATTTATTATGCACTATACAAACTACTATGTGGTATAATGTGGTAATATGTGGTAATGTATACCATTAACTCTTTTTGCGTAACAAAAGCACAAAAAAAATTGCTTTAACCTATAAAATCTTAAAAGATTTGTCTATCCTTAGGAAGTGAGCCTAATTTAGTGAGATATATGTCACTATACCTTTCAAAAGGGAATAGAAAGAACACAAAGGGACAAGTTGCAACTATTTTCCTTCCGGTCAAGTTGGATTGCTTACCCTGAGTGAGTGTTCTTATGCTGTCAACGACAGCCTTTAAGGGTGTACCAGTTACGTGGTACTCCCTTTAGTTTACCCTACATAGCCCCAAAAGAGGTTTGGTAACTCCTCTTTGGTTTCCTGATTGATAACAGGTTTAGTAGTTGTTACAATCTGGAATTCAGTGCCCACTTTTGGCTCATCAGACTTGTTCAACTTGGTACAGTCCATTTGCACGAAGTATTGTCTGCCAAAGTTGTGGAACGCTTTACGCCCCTTAATAGCCTTTCCGCCAAAGTTGATACTAGCAGTTCCTGCACTTCCTGCATCAGCAGCCTTGACAGCAGCAGCAGTTGGTTTCTCAACGCAGAATACAACAGCCTTTCTGGTACGAGTCACCTTTTTGAAATAAACAGCTTTTTTTAAACTCATAATAAAATTATTTACCCTCTGATTAGTGTTCTCCACTTGCAGGGGGGTTCCCACAAGCAAATTTAAGTGGGGGAGGTTTAACGGTAGGACCCAATCAGAACACCAAACACATCTTTGTTTTTGTCATCAGTAAGTCTTAATCCGTCTGAGGGGGTGTAGGGGGGAAGTGGAAAAGGGTGGGGGGAAGCTTGGAAAGGTTTTGGATTTTTCGTATATTGTTGTATGGGAAGGAAAATTAATCAACAGATAGACTGGATGGGTCTCGTAGATGAGTTAAAAGTTGAAGGCCAACCAAAGCTTCCTGCATACTCTAGAAACTTAAAGGAAAATAGAATAGGAGGAAGCACAGAGTCTTTTGATCCAGGTGGAGATACTACAGCTTATAGTATGAATCCTGGTGATTTTAATATGGATATAGATGTAGACACTCCTGATGGATGGAGTGATGTTGATTTTGGTGTTCCATCATCTGATCCCATTCCTACGGCACAGTGGGGTTTAGAGCTTTTTACCAAAGGGGCTAGAAATGCTCGTAAGTTTTCAAAGCGGTTAGATGATATCGTAAAGAATACTAATCTAAAGGGAAGTACTAGAAAGACTTCTCCTTTATATGCCCCTCCTTCAAATACACCTATTTCTGGAATAAGTTTTCAAGAATATCAAGCACAACAAAAACTACTTGCAGATGATTGGTTAAAGAATCTTCAATTACAGAATAGACCTTTAACAGCATTACCTGCTTCTTCTAACGTATTGGATTATTATCCTATTCATAGAACGGATAAGTCTATTATACCTAAGAATGAATGGCCGTATGCAGAATGGGGTCTACCACCTTATAGTGAAAAACATTATAATAAAGTTACATTTAAAGATGGTGATATAAGATTTTTAAATGATTGGGAAATAAAAAATCTTCCAAAAACAAAAGAAGAATTAAGGTTAAGAAAACAATCAGAACATAAAATTATGCAGATTGCTCCTGATACACATACAGCCTTTTTAAAACAAGATATCACTAATATTGAAAAAAATGTACAACCACCTGGAAATATTCAAGAAAATGTTAATGTAGAAAGAGGATTTGTGCCTAATATAAATATTGCTCCTCATCAATATCCAAAAGATATTTCTTTGAGTTCTTTCAATCAAAATATACGGTTTCCTTGGAATATCACTGATCCATATAAAAGTAATATTCCTTCTGGTGTAAGTCCAAAAGGATTAGCAACTAGTCTTTTTGATCAGGCTAGTGCAGAAGGTTTATTTAAACCTGGTTTCCAGAGTTGGAGAGAAGAGATGATAAAAGAAAATTTTGTTAGAGATCCAATTAGTGGAGAATTATCTTCTAAGGAAGGTTCTGATAACTTAAAAGGATATATAAATAGAGAACTAGGAGATTTATCTCAACCATTTTTGAGTGGACCTGGAGGCACTACTGGTTATATAGGAACTTCAAGGGATGGTATAGAAAGATTGCATCAATTGATGGTAAATACTGGACATACTGAATATACAGGAGCACAGTTTAATAAGATGTTCCCAAATGAAAAGAATCTTCATCCTGATGCAGTAATTACATTTTCTGAGGTAACCGATCTTTTAAAAGAATTAAGTAAAGTAGATTTAGGAAAAACAATTATACCTTATGGAACTAGTGATAATTATAATAAAATGAAGTTTCTTTTTAATGAGAAACTCTATAATCCAGAAATACTACCTAGTCTAGGAAATCCACCATATGATGCTCAAAATTATAGACTCTTTCAAGAAGGAGGATCATGGGATACAATACCACCAATGATACAAGATAATACTATAGTTCCACTCCCTAATAAATTAGAGATAATAGAAGAAGATAAACCCAAACTATTAGATCTCAATAATATTATGAATTATATTATTGAAACAAGAGGTGGTGATATAGATTTATGGAGTGGTGCAGCAGATTCTATAGCATATCATGAAAGTAGTGCTGGTCAAAGAATGGATCCTAAAGCCGTACAGGTATCAGGAAATGAAGAAACAGGATTTTATGATGGTCCAGGTAGAGGCATGTTTCAATTTGAACCTTCATCTTTAAAAACTGCACAAGCAAGATATAAAAATATTGCGGATGTAACAGATTTTAATATAGATCAAAATATATTAGATGTTACTGATGCAAGAGATTTAAGTAAAAAACAACAATATACATTATTTTTTGCAAATTTAATTGAGTCAGATGCAGTATTAAAAGATTTTGCAGATGGTAAATTATCACTTGAAGATTTATGGTTACAAGGACATAAGAATAAAGAAACAAAAGGAAATCGTGAAAGTTTTAGAGCAAGTATAGAGGATGCCAAAAATAAGGGTATTAAAAATGGATATTCTGACTTTACTTTAGAAGAGCTATTATCGGAGAAAGAAGGAGGAGAGTTACCTAAAGCACAGTTTGGAAAAGGTCTAAGACAGTTTGGAAGAGATCTAAGTGGGATAGTAAAAAATGTTTTTAAAAATGAGAAATTAAGTACTCTTGCACGTACAGATCCTAGAAGAGCAAAAATATTAGAAGGCAAACAGCATATATTAAATTATTATGGTAATCCTATAAATCGTGATTATGAAATTGGAAAAATAAGTCAATCTACTGGAGAAAGTAGAACCCAAGTAGCACTTAGATTGGCTGATCGGTTAGAAGATATAAAAAATATAGATATTAATTTATATAACATGGTAGATGATGTAAGTGGATACTATACTCGTGGAAGATATACAGATCTTAGTACAAGAATTGGTGCTAGTGATGGAATAGGTGCTTATTTTCAAAACCCATTTGCAAAAAAAAGAGATATTATTGCTCTTAATGAATATCATGTAGGAGATGATTTGAACGACATGAAAGAAACTACTATTCATGAACTTAATCATCTTTTAAGAAAGTCAGAACAAAGTAGTGATTGGTCTAAGTTAGGTAGTGACTATAAACCAATATATAAAGGTGGACAACTTAGGGATCAGCTGAAGGATATATATTATAGAACAATTGGAAAACCTTTTAGGGGAAATTTTAATTTAAAGCCAGACAATCAATATTATGAGCCATTTAATGAACAAGGAATAGCTTTTCATCCTTCGTTTAATGTATTTAGAGTTAGTCCTGTGGATAAACCTTTTGAACTATCTAAATGGTGGAATCAGCCAGCAGAACAACAGAATATGCTTGCTACTCTTAGGAAAGATTTACTTTCTAAAGGATTTCAAAAACCTGGAAAAGATCTTACTATGGGAGAGTTTAATAATTTTATAGATGATTGGTATATACAATTTAAATCTCCAACTACTTCTTATAGTAATGAAACGGAAAAGTTATTACGTTTTTCTAAGTATATGCATTTGCTAAAAGATGCAAGTGCATTATCAATCAATGCTGGAGTATTAAAAGATGTTTTTAATGTTACAAATAAATTTGATGGAAGAAAATATCAGATAATAAATGAAAGACAGAAGTTACTTGATGCAATTAATAAAGGATTTAGTGAAGGAGGGGAACTACCTAAGGCACAATTTGGAAAGGGGCTTGTAAATTTAATGAAGAAATATAAGAATTGGAAACCTAATATACCTTTTTATAATTATACACCATATTCAGGAGTAAAAGGTGATAAAATATGGAATCCATTTTTTGAAAGATGGGAAAAGTCACATAAAATAGATGCTATTGATAAAACTAAAAATGTATTTCTTAAAGAAGTGGCGGATACAAAAAGTATAAATGAGTATCTTCAATATGAAAAGCAAAGGATAGATGAACCTAGAGATATGGGTCTGTTTGAGAGTCTATTTAACATTGAAAAAACTATTTCTCCATATGATGAAATTGAATTACTACAAAATATAAAAGGATCTATGTTACCAGCTTTTGATACATATTTAGAAGGTATTAATGCTGGTAGAAAATTTGATAGATCAATGGTTAATTTATATAAAAGTTTACCATTAAATCTTAAAGTAGCTCCTGGGCTTTTCTCTGACATTTTTTTTCCTACTAGTTTTTCATCACATTATGATAGATTAAGTAAAACTTGGAAGCATGCAAGGGAAAAAGAAAATTTATCAGGACCAATTAATAAGAAAACATTGAAATATGTACCTAGAGTACAAAGACGTAGAGATCTTGATAAGAAATTTTTAGACTATCTTGATAGAAGATTGGATAATCTAAAAGGTAATTTTAAACCAAAAAATGTATCAGGTGTAAATCCAGAAGTTGGTGGGGATTTTGACATAGACATTAAGAAGGCTATGGATGAATTTAATAATCCACTTCCTGGGGCTCCTCAACCCCAGTTTCAGCCATTTGTAAATCCACAATATTATACAGATCTTGAGAAGTATTATATTGGAAGACATGGAACTGGTGAAGGATACGGAAGAAATTATCCAATGAATGTATCAGGATCTAGTGATAGATTATGGTTAAATGCTCATAATTTTAAAAGTGGTTTAGAAGCTATGGCATATGAGATGTGGTTAAAGAGTAGTCGTAGAAATCCTTTGGGATTAAATATAGATAAATCAACAGGTCTTTTAGATAAGTTACCCTCTGATAATTTAAGTAGGGAAAAGTTAAGTAGTGATTTACAGTGGACTGATAGGGTATGGACTCCAAATTGGTTTAATAAGGGTATACCACCAGGGGAGATGCCTGATACACCTCTTAGATCAACTTTTATAAATAAGAGGAATTTACCTTGGAATCTTAATGAAAAGGGAGGAGAACTAGAAAAAGCACAAAAAGGGAGAGAAGTGATTGAAACAGGAATAAAATTATTAAATAGATTAAGAAAAATAAAACCAACTTCTAAAACAACTAATGAAACTCTATATAGAAGTGTATTATTAAATGATGCAATTAGGAATTCTAAGATGTTTAAAGGAATGTCAGATGATGATATTTTAGAGATAATGGCAACTACTATTCCTCCTAATACTAACACATATAGAAAAGGTCAATTCTTTCAAACTTTAAATTTTGCTAATGATATCCCTTCTTCTTTAAAACATATAGGTAAATATACTGATAATCCTACAGGAATGTGGAGAATAGGTGATACTCCTTATGATCCAACTTTACCAAATCTAACTAATCCTAAACAAGATTTAGGAACAAGAGGAATATTTGGAGCTCCAGCTACAGGAATTCTTGGAGGGGATAAATTTTTGTTAGAAACTACTCCTTATGATGATTTTCCTCTTCTGTCAGCAGAAGATCAGAATTTATTAGTGAAATATGCAGCAGAAGCAGAAGAATTAGGTTTTCATAATAAAGATATTACTCCTATCATGAAACAATTTAGTTTTCCTGCTTTTAGATCAGAAGGAATAAATGTTATGACAGGTAATTTTCCACAATTCATAGGGGTGGAAGGAACTCCAATTGGTTCATTACAAAATATTAGTTTAATAGATGATGCACTTAAAGAAAAATATAAACCTGTTATACCTAAGAAAAAAGGTTCAGTATCGGAAGGACTAACAATAGAACAATGGCTTGAAAAACATGGAAACTTATTTAACCAGAAAAAAATAAAAAAAGATGTATTAGGAAATCCTATTATACCTAAGAAACAAGAAGGTGGTGAACCAATAAATGATTCATTTTATAGTAGAGATAATTATACATCTAATGCATCAAAATACAGAAGAGTATAAAAATAATTAACAAAATATTTGGAATGTATTTAAAAAAAGTTATAACTTTGCAACTAAAAGAATAATTATGAATGATCCATTAGAAAATTATGATGATCTAAATGAAACGGAAAAGATGGTAACAGATTATATGTTATTAGATCAAGCATTTAGAAATTCATTTGATATAATAATAGGTAAAAATACCTTTAAAGTCTTCTTAGAAGAGAGTGAAAACAAAGTATTAGCACATGATCCTAATGAACCATTAGATAAAAACAATTTACAGAATATGATGGACTACTTCATTGAGGAAGAAGAATATAATAAATGTGCTGTTATTAGAGATATTATAAAAGAATTACCCTAATTTTTCCAAATAATTACTAGAGATAAACTTAATTTATTTCAATAAACTTTTATTATTTAAAAGTTTTTTGTATCTTTGTATTATATTAATTATTAAAACCAAATTGAAATGGCAAAAGAAACAAAAGAGAATGCAACTCCAAATGCAAACACTGTACCTCCTACTGAAAAAGAAATGGAGGCAAAACGAGCTGAAATCACAGCTTGGTATAAAGAAAACATTAAACATCTTAAAGTTCAGTTAGAATATGAATCTCTTTTGAGAGATATTGAAAAAGCTCGTGCTGAAAGAGTTCAATCTCAAATGTTCTTATCACAAACTATGGCCGGTCCACAAGAAGACCAAGAAGTATCAGAAAATAATTCTCAAGCAAAAGAAGATTGGGATTCTAGTATGGATGATGCTCCACCTACAAGAAAGCTCAAGGAAGTTGAGTCTAATGTTTAGTGCTTCTCTCAATGCAAATGCTTTTCGTATTAAGAATGCAATGGAACGTAAGGGATATAAATTCTTTACAGAAGGTTTGTATAATGTAAATATTGTAGGCATTAGAAACTCTTTATTTAATAATAAAGTAACAAATAGATTTGATGATGCAATGACTGTCTCCTATAAAGATGATAATGGTATTTGGCAGTATCATGAGTTTGACTGTACAACAGATCCGGGAACTCATTGGGTTGAAAATTGTATAAATGATGAAAAAGGGGTAGCAGTTCTTGTACCTGGGCAATATTCTAAATCTCATAAGATCAGAAAACATCTAGGTAAATATGAAGCTTTAGGACAACAAAATCCTGTAAGTGTTTATAGAGATAATAATAGAGATGATATTTATAATCTAAATAGTGAAAATATTGAAACAGGCATGTTTGGTATCAATATTCATAGAGCTAATAAGAATGCTGGTAAAAAATCTACACAAATAGATAGATGGTCAGCTGGTTGTCAAGTAATTGCAGCTAATGATGATTGGAGATTGTTTATGAAAATTATGAGAAAAGCTAGAGATATATGGGGTAATAACTTTACGTATACACTACTAGAAAGTAAAGAAATACCAAAAACATGGCTATAGTAAATAAAGTAGAAAAGAAGATTAAGATGCAGAAAGATGGTGTAATTAAGTATCAGATCATCACTTTCTGCTTCATTAATGATCTACAATTAAGTATTTCAGATTTAAACTGTCTAGTTGAGTTAGCTAAAAGTGGAAGTGTAGATTTAACTACATTCTGTAAACATATTTCTGGTATGGGAATTTTTAAGAGTCCTCAATCTGTTAGAAATGCTGTACAAAAAGCTAAGAAAAAGAATTTAATTGTTAAAAATAATAAGTATATAGTTATTAATCCTGATATGAAATTACAATCTTCTGGTAATATTTTATTAGACTTTAAAATTTTAAGTGTTGATTCAGAATAGAATGTATATGACTGATAATAATATTGTTGTTATTTGGCCTTCATGCAGATAAATGATAAGAATAAGCAATTAAATCCTAAAAGTTATACGGATTTATTTGAGGAAGTTGCTAGTGAATGTAAAGTACATCCTGATTTAGTTGATGATCTTATTAGATTCTTTTATAATGAGATTAGAAAAGAGTTAATAAAGTTAGAACATACTAAAATATTATTACCTAACTTAGGAACTTTTGTAATTAGAAAAGGTAGATTAGATAGAGCAATTAAAAGACATAAAGATATGTTAGGAAATATGGAGAAGATTACCTATTCTGGATATGGAAGACATCTTCCTGTTAAAGAGAAGTTAATACAGATGGAAAATGCAGTTGAGAGGATAAAAAATGAATTAGAAACAAAAAAAACCTGGAAAGAAAATGAAAAAAACAAAATCAAGATGGAGAAAAGTATTTGATGCTGTTAAAAATATGGATGAAGTGTATGAAGGTATCAAAAATAAACTCTTCAAAAAACATTATATTGAAAGAATAGCAGATTATAGATGGTCAATATGTAAAAATTGTGACCTTGTTGACATAGAAGGAAAAAGCTGTGTTGCCCCTGGTACTCATCCTTGTTGTTCTGATTGTGGTTGTAGTTTAGGATTTAAGTTAAGAGCAATGTCTACAACATGTCCTAAAGGTCATTGGCCTTCATATATGTCAGCAGAAGAAGAGGATAGATTATTAAAAGTTATAGGTTATAAACCTAAAGATGATACAGGGATAATGCTAAAACCTGAAGAAGATGGCAGTAATATTTAAAGAAAATGGACATATCTATGAAAGTTTAGATAAAAATCTAAATTCTGATGGACTTAAATGGACTAGTGTTACTACATTTATAAGTATGTTTAAACCTAAGTT
>Ga0208011_1000689_pt1 | contig 12478 bp, 13 predicted proteins | sample 7_EtaG_FD_184080 | JGI IMG/M metagenome (GOLD analysis project Ga0208011, IMG submission 184080) | Marine viral communities from the Subarctic Pacific Ocean - 7_ETSP_OMZ_AT15161 metaG (SPAdes) (version 2) | ecosystem: Environmental > Aquatic > Marine > Oceanic | place: Pacific Ocean | collected... | reverse complement strand
TGTTCGTAGAGTAATTCGTTTTACTGGGTATCTTGGAAACTTCTATGAGCAAATTGCTGAGAAGTTTTCAATGCCTTTTGATGAGATCTACCAGTTCGCTGCTGACATGGGTGGAGCAGGATTTGTTTTTACTGGTGAGAATGATGCAGATATTATGCACAATTCCTGTAGCATTAATCTCAATGTTCTTGATGAGCAGCGTAAGTTTAATGAAACTGTAGGAAACAATACTAAAATTTTCTACTCCGGATCTGCTTGCATGTATCCAGAGCATAACCAATTAGACCCCGATAATCCCGACTGCCGTGAAGAATCAGCATACCCTGCAAACCCAGACTCCGAGTATGGATGGGAGAAACTCTTCAGTGAGCGTCTTTACTTTGCTTACAATCGTAACCATGGTATTCCTGTTAGGGTTGCCCGTTATCATAACATCTTTGGACCGGAAGGAACATGGGACGGAGGAAGAGAAAAAGCACCAGCGGCAATCTGTAGAAAGGTTGCTTATCTCCCCGATGAAGGTGGGGCAATCGAAGTATGGGGTGACGGTTTGCAAACTCGTTCCTTCTTGTATGTTGATGAATGCATCGAAGCAACTAGAAGATTAATGGAGAGTGACTTTATAGGTCCTGTGAACATTGGTTCTGAGGAAATGGTTACTATTAATCAACTTGTGGATATTGCTGCCGAAGTTGCAGAAAAGGAAGTTTCTAAAACTCATATTGATGGACCTCTGGGTGTTCGTGGTCGTAACTCTAACAATGATTTGATTCGTAAAGAACTCGGATGGGACTATTCTCAGACCCTTGAAGAGGGTATCCGTAAAACTTATTCTTGGATTTGTAAACAGATTGGAGGTTCTAAGTGAGTCGTAATGTAATTGTTGGAAATAGTTGTGGAGTATTTGCTACATTCCTCAATTTTTTTAGTTGGATGTCAATTGCGGAAGAAAATGGTCTTGACATTAGTCTTCAGGTAACAAACAAAACTAACGACTGGAATAATTCGTCAACCACAGTAGAGAATCCATATATTCGTTCCAGTCAGTTTGATAAGAGTAAACTTGATAGTAATATCCTTTTAGACATTTTTGAATCTGATGTAGTCAAAAAAGAATATCCCGAAAGCTTCATTTACCTCGAACACTTTCCAGAATTGTTTACTAACAGTCTTGAGAATTATCCTCAATACTTGTTTAAGTATGGTGGAAAGGGTGGAATGTCTATTTCATATCAAGACAGGCAGCATCTTGATTTTATTCGTCAAAAATTTAATGAGCAGTGGAATACATTATCATACACTCCTAGATTTGATAAACTTGTAAAGGAAGAAGAAAAACTTATAGAAGGTAAAAAAGTTCTTTCGATTATGCTTAGAACGATTTACCATTATGTAAATCCCTCAACTGGTGAGGTGGTTTCTGAATCGGAAGCGGAAAGTTTTATTCAGTCTGCCGTAAAATGTGTTAGGGATAGGATGGATGAATATGATTCTGTTCTTGTTACTACTCAGAACCAACCCTACATTGATGCATTCGTAAAAGAGTTTGGAGATTCTTGTGTTTTTGCTGATAGAAAACGATTTGAAGACTTCAATGATTGGAGGGGAGTTGGTAAAGATACTTATGAACTTAGTGATGATGAGTATCGTAGTGAAGTTGAGAATTGTCTTTTGGATGTAATTTTAACCAGCAAGTCTGATCATATTCTTGGGACTTGTAGTAATATGTTTATGGGTGCATTGTCAATGAATGTTGAGAACACCTGTGAATTGATTCAAGGAAACTTTTGGGGAGCATAATGATTTACCTTTTTACGAGAGCAGACGGTAAGCAAACCGAAGGAATTGGAGCAGTAGCTCAGTGTCAGATTCACACTTATACTTTGTCTAAAATGCTTGGGGTGGGGTTTGCAAGCACTAAGTTTGAAAATCTTCAACACTATCAAGAATATGATACTCAAGAAAACTTCTCCAATGATGTAACTAACTTTTTCAATTTCCCAAATCAAATTAAACCACCCAGTGATGCTGTTAAGTTTGAACATGTTGATCAAACATTCTTAGACTTTATTGGGAAGAACAAAAATGGTGATGACATCTATGTTGAAATATCAAACAAAGATTTAATTAGAGTTGCTATTTCGCAGACAGAAAAATGGAGTTCTGTCATTCCAGACTTGTCTAAGTTAGTATCTATTGATGATTCTAAGAAATACTTTGACGAGGGCAAGTTAAATATCTCATTGCATATCACTAACTTTATTGAAGGTAGAGATAATGATAGAACACTACAGAGAGAACAGTTTGAGCAAGGTAATCGTAAAGAAAAGTATTACATAGACCTCCTTCAAAAATTTGATGACATTTTTAATAGAAGGGAGAGAACATTATTTGTTGATAAGGAATATCATATTTACTCCAGATCGCAAACTCCTGGAGATCTGAGTCAATTTGAAGCATTTACTAAACTGGGTCTTCCTATTAAGTTTCACATTGACGAGCATCCATTGACATCTTTATATCACCTTATACAATCGGATGTTAAAGTTCTTTCTAATAGTTCGTTTAGTTATATGTCAGCTTTATATGGCAATGGACTGAATATTGTTAGAGATAATTTCTTTTGTAAACTTCCATACAATGCAATATATACTGACTATAACGGTAACTTTGATGAGTCCCAAATTTGTTTTGAATGATGAGTAAATACGTATTTGATCTAGACCATACCTTATGCAATCCTCCATATAATGAGGAAGAAAAAAGATGGATGTACTTTGACGCAGAACCATTTCGTGATAGAATTGAAGTGGTAAACAAGTTGTGGGAAGAAGGACATCACATAATTGTAGAAACTGCAAGAGGATGTGATTCTAAAATTAACCACTATGAGAAAACGTTTAATCAACTTCGATCATGGGGACTCAAGTTTCATACACTAAGAACTGGAGTAAAATTCTCAGCTACTTATTATATTGACGATAAAGCAATCAACAGTGAGGACTTTTTTGATGGGCAGCATCAGTAAAATTGTAAAGAGATCTCCAGGATTTATAAAAAAACTCTACTATGATAGAGTACCCTTTGGTAAAAGGTATGGGAAGGTATATGAAGACACACTCTCTTTTTTGAATGATTCATCTCAATGGAATCAAGAAGAGAAAGAATGGTATCAACTCACAGAGATGAAAGTTTTGCTTCATCAATGTTACTCTAATGTACCTTATTACAGACAAGTATTCATTGATAATGGTTGGACACCAGAAGATTTTCAGACTGTAGATGATCTCAAGAAGTTTCCTGTCTTAACAAAGAAGATAATTATGGACCAGGGGGATGACCTCATCTCAAAAAATATGATTAATCAGAAAAGATACCCTATTACAACTAGTGGTTCTAGTGGTGATAAGTTGAAGTTCTATGTTACTGATGATGTCTTCAAAATGGAAGCAGCTTTTAACATGCGTGCATATCAGGAACATGGTGCCTTGATGTACGATACCCCTAGTGTTTGGTTGAGAAGGTATGTTCCAAAGAACAGTGAATCACCATTGTGGTATTATGATTATGAACTGAAGCGTCTCTATATGTCTGCCTATCATCTTAATGATCAGACTATGGGAAAGTATGTTGATAAGATTAATTCTGGAGACTATCAGACTATCTGTACATATCCTTCGTCCGCATATATTCTTGCCTGTCTATGTGAAGAGAATAATCTTAAGTTGAATAAGATTGAAAAGATTCATGTTACATCTGAAAAGATGTTGAATCAGTGGTATGATAAGGTTGTAGATGTATTTGACATCAAACCTTGTGGTCATTATGGTCAAATGGAAAAAGTATCATTTATGCATCAGACTGAAGACTCTAGAGACTACAATCAAAATCTAGAGTATGGTATTGATGAGTTCTATGATAATGGAGATGGAACTCATGGACTGATTGCTACTGGATTTATTAATTACTATATGCCACTTATCAGATACAGGACAGAAGATACTTTTGTCTTGGAAGATGGTAAGGTAAAAGAAATCAACGGACGCAGTAGTGACATCTTGGTTTCCTCAAATGGGTCTAGACTTCCTGGAGTAAACTTCTATAGTTGGATTGATAAGAAGATGCCAGCAGTAAAGATGTTTCAAATTATTCAAAAGTCGGAAAAGAATATCATTTTTAAGTATGTTCAGAATGCTGATCATTCGGAAGACATACATAGTGAGATTCTCAGTGGATTGACATCTAGACTAGGTAATATGAATTATGATATAATGAAAGTATCTGAAATACCTAGAGACAAAAAGACTCAAAAGATTAGAAGTATTATTAATCAAACAGCATGAAGACTATCAATTATAACGGAGCAGCTGGACAAGATAAGTTTGTTCTGAATATTAATAAGTTCAAAAAGGATGGATACTTTTTGGAGTTTGGATCACAAGAACCAATCAATGCCAATAATACATACTTGCTTGAGAGTGAGTATGGTTGGAGGGGTTTGATGTTTGAGTGGGAAGAAAAATACGCACCAAAGTATGAGAAACATAGAGGCGAAGATACCACGTATATAATTGGTGATGCCGTAGAACATGACTACTCTGAACTTTTTGTTAAACTTGATGTTCCTGAAGTCATCGATTATTTGCAGATTGATTTAGAACCTGGAATGCTTACTCCATTAACTTTGCTTCAAAAGTTAAATAAACAAGTTATGGATAATCATAAGTTTGCTACAATTACTTTTGAACACGACATTTATTGTGGTGAACAAAATAGTAAGCACAATGTAGGTGGTGAATGGAACGGATGGAGACCTTACGATTACAATGATTTTCATAAGGTTAGAGACGAATCCAGGAAGATACTTGAAGAACGTGGATATGTTCGTGTTTTTTCTGATGTTAATGATAACGATAGTTACAATCTCCCCTTTGAAGATTGGTGGGCACATCCAGACCTAGTTGATATGGATTATATCAACGAAGTTATTTCTCAAAATGCAGATCTTTATTGTGAAGGAGTAGTATCTGGAACAACAATTTACGGACCAAATATTGAATACTGAAGATGAGAAACATAGCAAAAAAAGCAACACAACTCACATGGCCAGCAGAAGCATATAAATCTGCAGGTGATGAAGACCAATTTGTTATTGATTTTTATAATAAAAAGACTGGTGGATATCTAATTGATATCGCAGCAGCTTGTCCTGTATCTGGATCTCTTTCATTCAAACTTCTTGACACCTACGATTGGTTTGGTATTCTAGTAGAACCATCTATTGTTCATAGTGAGAATATTTTAAAATGTTATGGTGATGTTGATGGTGTAGAATTTTATTCGGGTGCCATTCATAGAACTATGAAAACAGTCACTCTATCAGAATTTAATGGACAGGGTGTAGGATGTTCTAATATATTTGGCCAGCATCCTCACAGTGGTGTTTCTGGGGACCGTCAATATGAAGTTCCAGCAATCACTATTAATGAATTGTTAGAAAAGTATAATGCTCCAACTAATATTGATTTCATGAATCTTGACATTGAAGGAGCAGAACCAGAGGTTTTAGAAGATCTTGATTTTATCAAATATAATATTGGACTTTTATGTATTGAACATGGTATAATCTATAAAGACTTTCTAGAAAGCAAAGGATTTAACGTCTGTGATTCTTCTGGATATAAATTAATGCACGGTAATTTATTTTTTGAAAAAGTATGAATGTAAGTTTTATTGGACTTGGTAAACTTGGACTCCCTCTTGCTTGTTGTTTAGCACAAGCTGGAAATAAGATCCTTGGAGTAGACAAGAACGAGTATGTTTTAGATAAACTTGGTAATGATGAACTTCCTTTTTATGAACCAGGACTGAGTGATATCTTTCCTAACCCAGTCAACTTTCTTGGGTTCACTGACTCATACAAGAGAGCAGTAGATGAGACTAATGCATCAATCATTCTCGTTAATACTCAACTTGGTGATACTGGATATTCTGCAGAGTTTGTTGAGTCTGCTCTCACTGACCTTGCAGTAAATCTGAAAAAGAGTGACAAAGAATATCATACCATCATCTTGTCATCAACGGTTCTTCCTGGAACTATTGCACGACTCATTAAATTAGTAGAAAAAATCTCTGGTAGAAAATTTGGAGAGGGATTTGGATTTGCATATGTTCCAGACTTTGTGCGACTTGGAAATGTTATTAAGGACTTCATGAATCCAGAGTTCTTCCTTGTCGGTGCTAATAACTGGGAAGATGTGGGAGTGGTCACTCAGATTTGGGGACACTTTCATGAAAACAACCCACCCAAAAAATATCTGACATTGGAGGAAACAGAGGTAGCAAAAGTTGCCTTAAATGCCTTTATTGTAAATAAGATTACTTTTGCAAATTTTCTTGGTGAGTGTTGTGAAGGTATGGATAATGTTGATGTTCATAGAATCACTGACACTATTGGGATTGACAAGAGAATCTCCCCATACTTTTTTGGATATGGAACCCCATTTGGTGGGACATGTTTTCCTAGAGACACATCTGCCTTTATTAAATTTGCATCTGATAGGGGAAAGAAAGCGAAGCATCTTGAGTTTGCTAACGAAGTGAATGAAGATGTGTATATGAGTATTCTTAGAAAGTGTGAGAACTATGAACGTATTGGTATTATTGGAGTTTCTTTTAAACCCAACTCTCCAGTGACTATTGGGTCTCCATCGTCAAGACTCATTGGCGATCTTATCTCCAAGGGAAAGGAGATTTATGCCTTTGATGATCTAGATGAAACCTTTACGAATCTCAATGGTGTAAACGATCACCTTAACAAGTGTGTATCCCCACAGGAATGTATTGATAGGTCTGACTTTGTAGTGTTTATGCATCCCACTAAAAAGTATGTTACACTTAAATTGGGTGAAAAGGATTTTATTGATAACTGGGGAATCTTCTCTTCTGATGCTGTTTTTACTATACCAAGTTTGTTACCAGATTGATTATTAATAATAGAGAAAGTGTGAATGCACTAAAACCTTATAATGTTGGAGGGAGATCTAGTCTTTCTCCTGATTGGGAATGTTTTGATTGGAATGAGTCTGAGTTTCCTCCTTCAAATAAAGTATTTGAAGTAATGAAGACCTTCTACCGATATGAAAGATACCCCGACATTACTGCCTCTAAACTGAAGGAAGAACTGTCTAAGTATGTTTCTCTCCCTGTAGACTTTATTGATGTGTATAACGGGTCTGATGATGGTCTGAAGGACATCTTTACTGTATTTGTTGATAAGGATACTAAAGTATTATCATATCCACCTTCCTATACTCAGGTGGATACTTTTATTTCTATTAACACTGACAACTATAAGAAGGTTCAAATTATTGATCCTTTGGGTAAACATCAATACGACTTTGCACAATGTGCAAATGCCGATGTAGTTTATCTTGTCAATCCAAATAATCCAACAGGTAAATTGATTAATGTTGATGTAATTGAGAATCTGATATCATCTCATCCAGATACTTTATTTGTTGTAGATGAAGCATACTATGAGTTTGCAAAGCAATCATGTTGCCATCTTGTTATCTCACATAAGAACTTGATTATTACTAGAACATTCTCAAAGGCATTTGGACTGGCTGCTGTCAGACTGGGGTATGTTATGGCACATCCTGATGTTCTCTTTCACCTAAGAAAGATTCGTAATGGTAAGACTGTCAATGCACTTGCACAACTTTGTGGTATTGCAGTTCTGAATGATATTGATTATTTGGACGCAAGGATTGATGAGATGAATGATTCTAAGAGATTCTTTATTAATAATCTTCCCTCACAATATACTGCTATTGAAAGTCAAGCTAACTTTGTTTTAGTCAAGACTCCAAACTCAGAAGAAGTTTTGAAGAAGATGAGAGAGAATAAAATTCTTATCAGAGATAGAAGTTCTTTTACAAATCTAGATGATTGTGTTAGAATTACGATTGGTTCTAAGAAACAAATCATTAGAGTTCTTGATGTTTTAAGTAATTAATATGATTGGATATAATAGACTTGGTATTAACGGCAGACTTGGTAATCAAATGTTTGAGTATGCAGCACTGAGAGGTATTGCAGCAAAACATAATTATGATTGGGTAATTCCACCATTAGATCATACTACAATTCCAATGGCAGAGTATGTTCTGTTTGATGGATTTAAAATGTCAAGTGTCAAAGAATCTAACTTTGGATTTATACCACAAGATCGTCCAACTTATGATGAACCATCACATGATTTTGATGTAAACTTATTTAATAATTGTCCTGATGATATAAACCTAGATGGTTTTAGGCAATCGGAAAAATACTTTAAGCATATAGAAGATGAGATAAGAAAAGATTTTACTTTTAAAGATGACATATACGAACCATGTAAAGAGTTTATTAGTCAGTATGGTGATGATGTAATATTCATGCATGTCAGAAGATCTGATTCTACAGGTAGAACAGAATACTTTCCGATTGCAGATATCGGATGGTTTGAAGAGATGTTAGAATACTTTCCAAAAGATGTTCCAGTTTTAATTTTAACAGATAAATTAGACTGGGTTAAGAGTCAAAAATTATTTGATCAAGATAGATTTTTTTTATCAGAACAAAGGGAGTATTCGAAGAACTTAGTTTGGAATGGTAGAGGTAAGATGGAATATACATTATCACCTTGGATTGATTTGTGTTTGATGAGTTTATGTAATGGTGGCATAGTTCCAAATACTACTTTTGGTTGGTGGGGAGCATGGTTACAGAAGTCAAAAAATAAAAAGATTGTATATCAACATCCATACTTTGGCCCTATATTCACACGACAAAATGAGGCATACATACATGTAAGAGATATGCATCCAGAGGATTGGATTCGTGGGCATCTCAAAGAAGAACACATTGATACAGTGTACACACCATCTGATAATGAAGTATAATGAAGATTGATTTATCTCAAGCAACTTTTATTATTCCTATTCGAATTGAGTCTTCAGATAGACTTCGAAATGTTATAACAATCGTTGCATTTTTAATAGAGAATTTTTATACTAATATAATAGTAAAAGAAGTAGATTCTAAATCAGTATTTAAAGAGCAAGCAATGCCGATATTGGATGAAATTGTGGAGAATGGTATATGGAAAAACTTTAATTTTATTTTTGAAAAGAGTGATAAACCTTTGTTTCATAGACAGAGAGTTTTAAATGAAATGATAATGGAAGCAGATACAGATATAGTTGTTAATTATGATTGTGATGCGATACTCCCAAAAGAATCATACAAAATTGCATACGATAATATTATGGATGGTAAATGTGATGTTGTATATCCTTATGGTCAAGGAATGTATCAGAAACAGGTGGCAGCAACAGATGAAGTTGTTTCTAATTTTCTAGACAAGACTGATTACTCGCATTTAGATTCTGTTTCTAAAACACATACATCAGATTTTGGTTGGGTACAATTTTTTAAGAGACAAGTATATATTGAAGGTGGTATGGAAAATGAGAATTTCAAAGCATATGCACCAGAAGATAAAGAAAGATTTTACAGATTTAAAACTTTGGGTTATAATGTAGGGAGAATTGATAATTACGTTTATCATCTTGAACATGCAAGAGGAGAAAACTCTTGGTTCTCTAATCCACATATGAAATCAAATATGGGTGAATGGGAAAAAATTCAAACTATGAATAAACAAAACCTTTTGAAATATTATTCACAACAGGAGTATTTGAAAAAGTATGACTAAAAAAAGAGTTGCTGTTCTTGGTTCAAGTGGACAGATAGGTGCTTATTTGGAAGAGTATTTAAAGGAGAAAGGTCATGATGTAATTGGTGTTGATATAGTTGAAGGTCCACAGAATGATCTTTGTGTAACACCAAATACTTATGTTGAAAGCATTATTAAGAATGCCGACTTTGTATTCTTTCTTGCTTTCGATGTTGGTGGATCACATTACCTGAAGAAGTATCAACATACTTTTCAGTTTATTAATAACAATACTCGTATGATGGCAAATACTTTTGCCTTACTTGAGAAGTATCGGAAGAGATTTATATTTGCTTCTTCACAGATGAGTAACATGTCCTACTCTCCTTATGGTGTAATGAAGAGAGTGGGTGAACTTCATACTACAGCATTAAAAGGACTTACAGTAAAGTTTTGGAATGTGTATGGTATCGAAAAAGATATGGAGAAGGCTCATGTGATCACTGATTTCATTCGTAGAGGATTTGAGGAGGGTGAATTTGAGATGATGACCGATGGCACAGAAGAACGTCAGTTCCTTTATGCTGAGGACTGTTGTGAGGCATTAGAGACTGTGATGGAGAACTTTACCGACTTCAAACCAGAAGATCCTCTTCATATCACTTCATTCCATTCAACTTCTATTAAAGACATTGCCTCAATCATTCAGGGACAATTTAATTTGATTGGTAAGACCGTAAATATTAAACCTGGTCTTGCAAAAGATAGTGTTCAGATGGATAAACGAAACAAAGCAGATACTTATATTACTGGTTGGTGGATGCCTAAAACTACCATAGATAGGGGGATTGCAAAAGTATTTGAGGATATGAAAGGTGATTGGATTTAATCATATTGGAACGATTGGAAGATTTGGCAATCAAATGTTTCAGTATGCAGCACTCAAAGGTATTGCTGCTAATCGTGGATTTGATTATACTATTCCACCAGAAGATTCAAGAATTCAAATTGATAACTATGGATTGCTAGAGGCATTTGAACTTACGACCAATAAGAATATTGGTTGGATTGAAAGCACTAATGTCGAACAAGAAAGATTTTTTCATTTTGATCAAGAACTCTTTGATAGTTGTCCTGATAATGTAAGTCTTCATGGATTCTTTCAGTCAGAAAAATACTTTAAGCACATTGAAGAAGATATTCGTAAAGATTTTACTTTTAAGGATAACTGGTTAGAACCTTGTAAAGAATTTCGTAGTCAGATGGGAGAAGAAGTTATCTCCCTTCATGTTCGTCGTGGTGATCCTGGTCTTGCCGATAAGAGAGGGTTTAAGTGGGCATATGTAAATCTTCAAAGCACTCATCCTGTACAACCTTTGGAATACTATGAGAAGGCACTTGCAGAGTTTGATGAAAGACTTCCTGTAGTTGTGTTCTCAGATTCAATTGAGTGGTGTAAGGAGCAAGAGTTCTTTCAGAATGATCGATTCATGTTCTCTGAACCAGAAGATACTCATTCAGATGGAGCATTAATTCCTTATCTTGATATGTGTTTGATGTCTTTGTGTGATCATGCTATTATTGCTAATAGTTCTATGAGTTGGTGGGGTGCATGGTTAATTCAGAATCCAAACAAAAAAGTTATTGCTCCAAGTATGTGGTTTGGATCTGATTATGCAGACAAAGATACAAAGGATTTATATTGTGAGAATTGGAAGGTAATCTGATGGATACGAATAAGGCACTCTATAAATTCAAAGGACTTCCTCCCATATACTATCTAAATCTGGATGAGCAACCAGAAAGAAAAGAATATATGGAGACGCAGTTTAAATATTGGGATATTGAGAATTATACTCGTATCTCTGCATATGATGGTAGGGATGGTAGAGACCTCGGAGACGTTCTTAAAGGTCGTTATCCTGATAGTATGTCTTCTGGTGAGGTTGGATGTACTACATCTCATCTTAAAGCAATGGTAGAATTTCTTAAGACGAATTCTCCATGTGCTTTGATAATGGAAGATGATTGTGATATTTCTACTGCATCTTATTGGCCTTTTGAATGGAAAAACTTCTTTGCAAAAATTCCTTATGATTATGATGTAGTTCAACTTGCCATTATTAATCCAGCATCAGTTCATTTACGTATGCATAAGAGATTTGTAAATGATTTTTCAACAGCATGTTATTTAATTACTCGTCGTCATGCACAAAAGTTAATTGACCTTCATGTAAGAGGGGATAAGTATAAGATTGATAATGGAGTCAAACCAAGAGCAGTTGCCGATGATTTGATTTATAATTCTGGAAATACTTTTTCCATTCCTTTATTCTTATATAAACTTGAACTTGGTTCTTCTATTCATAATGAACATATTGATGTTTTTCATAAGTCGAGTTATGAGGGACTTTGGAATTTTTGGAAGACTCAGGCAAATCAAATAGAAGATTGGGATTCTATATTTGACTATGATCCATATTTTAATCGGTTACCTCCTGTAACCGAAGAAAAGGAGTAAGCAATGGCAACGTTTGTTACAACAGGGAATGTATTGTTTTTCGGACTTTTCGGTTTTTGAGTACTTGACAATGTATCAAATTTTGTTTATAATGACTAGTATTGCCTTCATGGCATACCTCATATAAAACCTTTTCATCTAAAACTTGCTAATGGACTTTAACGTTACCTTCCGCACTCCTGTCGGTGTCGAAACAACTATCACCTGTCGGGATGACCAATATTTTTTTGATG
>Ga0208011_1000684_pt1 | contig 12516 bp, 10 predicted proteins | sample 7_EtaG_FD_184080 | JGI IMG/M metagenome (GOLD analysis project Ga0208011, IMG submission 184080) | Marine viral communities from the Subarctic Pacific Ocean - 7_ETSP_OMZ_AT15161 metaG (SPAdes) (version 2) | ecosystem: Environmental > Aquatic > Marine > Oceanic | place: Pacific Ocean | collected... | reverse complement strand
ATATATCCACTATCAAACCTAAAACCCTCGACGAGATCTAAAGTTGTCTCATGGGATCTTGCAGCCTCAATTGTTATTGAACCATTTTTGCCAACCTTATCAACAGCTGTAGCTACCAGGTTGCCAATCACGGAATCGTTATTTGCAGAAATAGTTGCGATGTGTTCTATGTCTTCGGATGAAGATATAGGAGTTGCTACTTCGTTGATTGTTGTCAAGGCCACTTCGAGGCACTGCTCAAGGCCCCTCTTAATTTCAATTGGGCTAGTGCCCGTATTAATATATCTATCTGCCTGATTTAATATCTCTCTTGCTAGCACGGTAGATGTTGTGGTACCATCTCCGGCTTCGGCGTTGGTCATTGCTGATACTTGCTTTACAACTTCTGCCCCTGCATTAACATGCGGATCTTTAAAGGACACGTTTTGTGCAACGGTCACGCCGTCTTTTGTAACGAAAGGTCTTTTCCCTTTTTGTTGGATCAAAACATTTTGACCTTTTGGTCCAAGTGTAGTAGCTACGTAATCCGCCAAAGTATTGACGCCTTCAAGGACCTTGTTGCGGAGTTCGGTCCCATGGCTAAGTTGTGTGGTCATTATAACTCGCTTTCATGTGATGTATATACTATAATATATTTTTAGGTAAATGTCAAGGGGTTTTATTCAGAAAAACCAAAACTCAACTGAGTGTCATCGGCTTTTTCTACTGAGGCAATGGCTTCATCTGTAGCCTCTTTCAGTAACTCAAGATCTTGTGTTGCAGCAAGTGCGTGCTGCTTTCTCCCTTCTCCATCTTGCGACCCCAAGAAGTATTTAGATACGTTATCGTTAAACCTTCCCAAAAAGGTATAGACTGGGGTGATTGTCTTTTTCATAATATCGCCATAAAGTAGCCATGTTTTTTTCAGCTGCTCATCGCCCAATAACACATAAGCTATTTCTCTTTCATTTGCTATACTCTTCGCTTGATCTGGCGTGAACTCAAACTGTTCTTTTTTGATGTAGCCGCGGGTCTTTCTAAGTGCTGCTATTATTTCGTTTTTGTCTCCAGTGCTTATAGCTTGCTGCACTGCATTGAACTGTTCACCGGACCCAAACAACCTAGTGGCTTTGACGCTCTTTGTATAATCTTCTTCCGAATACCCTATAACTGCAGAAGGCAAGTCATCAGCGGCTTGAATCGCTGACATTAATCTTTGTTTTTCTTGTTCTCCCTTCTTTCCTCTTAGAGAGAAGTTAGATTTTCCCCCAACCCTTTGTGAGAATCGAACCTGGAAGACTCTATCTCCTAGATCTTGAAGTGCTGCGACTAACTCTTCTTTGTTTTCTACATTTTTTGTTGCCTTTGCAAATTTCTTGAATGGATCATAAAATACTTGTATGTAATTTGCAAGAGTAATTTCAAACTCGCTAAATAATAGGCTATCGGAAGCACCGGAACCAGAGCGTCTTGCATCTAAATAAACAACGTGATCACGGCCCCCGGCAAAGTGCTCCACCATGTTTCTCCAAGAACCCTTAACAGCAGTTTTAGGGTTAAGAAGTTTCAAAGAATACTCTCTATCACCAAGCTGGACGTCCGTTATTGGCTTTCCTGTGGCGTCATCTTCTGCTTCTACATCTGTAATCTGCACAGACCCTTCTCCAAATAATCCAGCGAGAAAGCCTTCAAAAATAAACCCACCAGCAGCCTCAGTAAATTGTGCCAATATTGTACTTAGCACCTCCAGTACAACCATAGTTGAAAGAACTTCTCCGACAGATGCCAGCTGAACTTCTCCAGTCGCTACATTATTGATGTGTGCTAGTTTTTCTTCCAAAGTACCACCGGGAATGCCTCGGGTAAAGCCTTCAATAATTTGCCTGTCGCGAGACTCAGGCACTCCCCAATCTTCCGAGATTCTTAATTTTGGCAGGCCGAGTTTGATTTCTTCTGCCGTAGGTTCATTTTCTTTCTCTAATATGATTTGATCGAGAGTCTTATTCTCGTTCAACATAGAACGAGATAAAGCGGAATAATCAATGCCAGAGAAGATTTCTAAAAGAGTATTTTGAAAGAAATCGTCCGAAAGAAGAGATCTCTGCTTGTTTGTTAGTGTCTTTTTTTGATCTTTCCAGACCTCTTCAAACAAGGAAAATAGCCCATCCTTTGAAGATATCGTTTGTTTTTTATTCTCAGAAAGCACTTCTCTATACCAAGTCATATTACAGTTCTCCTCCAACTAATTAGATTATTTCGTCAGCAATACCCATTTTTATCGCTTCTTCTGCCGAGAAGTATGTATCTTTTTGGGTTTTCAAAATCTTGCGAATTTTTGCCGGGGTTAATTTTGTGTAATTCGCTAGACACTTTATATAACTATCTTGGACCCACTTGATCTCCTCTAGTTCGTTTTCCATTGAAAAGATGGTCCCTCCGGTGCCGGCCATTACGTTGTGTAGCATGACTCTACAATTTCTGCCTATCTTTCTCTTGCCTGGGGTTCCGGCGGCGAGGATTGGCACGCCAGCTGACATTACCTTTCCGATACCGATGGTCTCAATGTCACAAGTTGCCCCTTTAATCGAATCCATAACATCAATAATCGAAAACATATCCGAAGCAGTGCCACCATGAGTTGAAACATACATATTAATATTTCTTGCAACCATAATTGGCGAACTTTCCGGATCGGAAGGGTCCTCTAGCATAGTAGTTATAGCTGAGTTTTGAAAAAACAAAAGCGCAGCAACGACTTCTGATCCTCTCTTCTCTGTTATATCTCCATATAAATTTATAGTTCTTAACTCTGGATGTTCTTGTTCTGGAGGGTGAATGTTGTTAACAATAATAAATTGTTCTTCTAATTTTTTCTTTTTTTTCTTTTGCTTTTCTTTCTTTTGCTTTTCTTTCTTTTGCTTTTCTTCTGCGGAAGGCAACGTGGAAACTCTTTTTATCACTTTTTCTCCTTATGTTAGTGATTTTGTTCTTACATTATACAATATCTTTACCAAAAAAACAACAAAAAAGCCCCATGGGGCTGGGGCTTTTATGAGTGACGAGTGTATTATGTTTTACTTTCTATTCTTTTTTAGTTTCTCTGAAACTATCTTTTTTGTTATTCTTTTTAGGACCTCTTGCACAAGGGCTTCCTGCTCTTGCATGACTGGTTCCTCTTCTTCCTCTTCGGGTTCGCCTACATCTCCCAGATCTTCCATGTCGTCCATGGGCATTTCTTCCTCGGCGGCGTCGGCACCTACGAGCTGCTGAAGCCTGGAACCTAAATCAATTAAGAGCCTTGCTTCTTCTTCCGATAAGCTCATATCTGCTTCTGCTGCCGGGGCGTCTGCTTCGGGCTCTCCCATATCCATCTCTAACTCTTCATCTTCGACTGGGACTTCTTCTTCGTCTCTGGCATACACTCCCATGCCCTCTTCGACGTCTGCTTCGCGGTTGGCGTTTTCGCCATCAAGATTTTCTTCGATCTCTTCGTCTTCATTAACCTCTTCTTCGTTTTCTTCAGTAATCTCTTCTTCGTTGAAGTTTTCCTGGATAAAGCTGTTAGACAACGGACCAGTATTGGCCAGTGTCATGAAGCGTCGAATCGTGCTCTCTGAAAGTAGTTTTTTCTCATCACTCATTTGTTTGAATCTCCTTTAAGAATAGTGATTATTCAATAATACAGTTATAAATAGTAACTTTACTTAAGAAAAGTCATATTTTTTATTCGTTTTGAAAGCTTATTTAGTGCTGCTTTTTCTATTTGAGAAACCCTAACAATAGAAACACCTAACCTATCAGCAATCATTTCGAGGGTCATCGGGCCGTGCTTGTCTATTGATTTTAGTGCGCAGTTATCATCTTCTGGGCAATCTATCCACATTCTATAATGCTCTTTATCTTTTTCGTCGACCCCACAAGCACAATTAGGGCCACAATTTTCACATTTATCACTCATCCAAGGCGTGCTCCTCGATAATATCAAATATATCATCCTTATCAGCCTCGGTTATCCCAAGTTCTCTCAATAAATCTTTCGATTGATCGTAGTCTTTTCGTGTTTTTTTCAATTTATTTTTCCCCATTATATTTTGTTCTTGTTTTATATCATGCACCAGTCTTAACATAACCGGATCTTTGTTGATATATTTTATTAAAATGCTTCTAAAAAACTCACTCTGTTTTAATCCATCATACCTTAATCTTATCTTTAAGTCAATAGATTCGTGCTCATAGCAAAAAAAAGTGAATGTTGTATTTTTGTTAGGATCCCTCATCGCGGCAGAATATGCGTGCGACTTTCAGCTAAACCAGATACAGATTGTTGAACAAACTTCGCAGTTGTTTGAAGTTGAAAAATATTTCTGCAGCCGCTGTAAGATAGACCGCTTCTAATGTTTTGCCTCAAGCCATCGAGAATCTTCAAAACACTTCCCTTGTGCGGGATTGTAGTTGAAACCCCCTCAAGTGATCTTGCTTCTCCCCTCCAATCTTTCTGGGCTTCAACACTGGCCATTCCCCTATACACCTTGTATTGTTTTCCGTCAGCTGATAAAAAGGATTCTCCTGGAGATTCGTCTGTGCCCGCGAGAAGAGAACCAAGCATAACAAAATCCGCACCGGCCGCAAGAGCCTTTACAATGTCTCCAGCACTCTTGATGCCTCCATCTGCTATAATCGGCACATCACAATCGGTGCGCGCACAGTCATAAACTGATTGGAACGTGGGCATGCCATGGCCAGTCTGGATCCTCGTGGAACAAATAGACCCTCCGCCAATTCCGACCCTAATAGCATCAGCACCCCAATGGGCTAAATCCTTATAAGCTTCGGGGGATGCCACGTTGCCGGCGATGATAGAGACCGAGTCTCCAAAATTCTCCTTTAGAGTCTTAAGAGCTTCCTTCATTAGTTTATGGTGGCCATGGGCTACATCGACACATATGATCTTTACGCCACAATCATACAGGGCCCATGCTCTCTCTTCGAAGTCACCAGAAACGCCGACTGCGGCTGCAACAACACGGAGTTCAGAATCTTTTACCATGTCACATTGTTCTTGTATTGTGTTGTACCTGTGTATGACCCCTAGGGCGCCTCGGTCATACATAACCGAGGCCATATCTGTTTCCGTTACCGTATCCATAGGACTGGATATAATCGGCAAACTAAACTTAGTTTTCCCTATTGTTCTTGTGAGATCTATTTCACTTCTGGATTTAACATCACTGTATTGTGGAAGTAATAATACATCATCAAAAGAAAACGCATTCTTAAACATTTTCCAACTCCTTTTCTTCTTCTTTATTATAACAGTTTGTACATACTAAGTCAATATTATCTGAATATTTATCAATGTGCCAATCGTCAATCTTCTCTCCGGGGACAGGTGCGTATCCGCAACGACTACATGCGACTTGTCTTTTAAAGTTTTTCATACTTTTTTTAAAGTCTTTGAAAAATTTTTGCTGTTGTTTTCTTTTGATTTTTCTTGCAAATCCCACTTCATTCCCCTGTCGACCCTAATGCGCCGTGGCCACGAGAAGTTTCTTTGCCATAGATATTGTCTTCCTCTATAACTTCCAAAGCAGGCGTTGCAACTTTCACAAAAACTCCTTGTGCTAATTTTTGGCCTGGCTCTATCATTTGTGTTTCTCTTCCGATGTTGTGCAAATTAATAAATATCTCTCCAGTATATCCCTTATCTACAACGCATGCGCCCGTAACAAGAGACTTGCTGGATGCAACACCAGACTTATTCATAATTTGCAACATATGACCTTGTGGAACTTCCACCTTTACACCAGTTTGTAACACAACGGAAGACCCGGGGTGGACAACAACCTCGCCTCTCTCTTGTGGGCAAAAATAAAAATCCATACCTGCATCGTCAGAATGCGCTCTTGATGGAATCTTTGCCGTTTCTCTTACCCTATACACTCTTACACTATCTTGTTCAATCATGATACCTCCTATGCTAATAACTTGAACATTCTTCTCATACTAAAAGTGGAGAATCCCCACTGCTGATTGTGATTCAGTCTGGCCATGTAGGGCCGATTGATATGCACAATATCTCTGTCAGGATCAACACCCCAACATCTAATTACGTTTGTTTCGTTATTGTCATCAATAACCTTGACAACGTAAAAATTCTTACCGTTCTTTGATTTCTTCAGTTTGCATTCTCGCGGGATGAACCAAGTCACACCAAGTTCAGGGTCAAATTCTGAAATAGGCGGAATATAAAGTTCGTCCAACTTCTGTCGGACCCTGGGTGTGACTACTGCGCTAATTGGAAACACGCCAGTTAATGAAACTAGGTACTCCAACTTCTCTTCTTCTGTGAAATCGCCTTCCGGGGCATACGTCTCTATGTTTTCTATCAAATTCTTTTCTTTTCGGGGGCGGTCGACGACGCATGCAGACCAGAAATGCTTAAGGCCGGTGAATCTATCATCAACCAAATCGTTTAAAGCCTGGCCGCGGCAAAGGGCGTCTAAAGCTTTTTTGTTAAGCTTCGAGTACTTTACCTCGGGATGAAACAAGAACTCCTCTATCGTATTAAATGGCCGGTGAGCAATAATTTGCTGAATTGCTACTGCTCCAAGGCCCTTAATAGAAGTTAAGGGTTGAACCAACGTTTTGTCATCTTCTGATATATCCCAGACGGTACCAGATGTATTAACATTTAGAGGCTCAACTTTGTACCCCATAGACTTAGCAGTAGAAATGGCCCTCTCTTTCCTTGTCTCTGGCTCTTTGTCAAGGAAAGCAGCTAGCCATTCTGCTGGATAATAATTAAGAAGATAAGCACACTGATAAGATAACACACAATACGAAACAGCGTGAGACTTATTGAAACCATACCCTGAAAAGTACTCAAACTTCTCCCAGAGTTCTTTTGCTTGCCATGGCTGCATTCCTTTTTCGATACACCCATCTTTAAATTTACTCCAAATCTCGTCCTTCTGCTCTTGAACTTCTCCTGTGCCTTTCTTAGTCAGAAGCTTTCTAAGCTTGTTGCCTTCATCCAGGGTGAGATTCTTGCCAAGCTTATGAGCAAGCATGGCAATCTGCTCTTGAAAGATCAGAAACCCATACGTCTCTCCTGTTACTTCCCGAATAACTTCGTTAAGATATTCGACGTCTTCTGGATTATGCTTGGCATTAACGTATATCTTATCCACTCCAGCGGAGAGAGGGCCAGGGCGGTATATACTAGTAATAGCAGCCAAATCAATGATATTATCTGGTCTAGCTCTTTTACAAAAGCTTTGAGCGCCTGCTTCTGTGAACTGAAATATTCCTGCCCATTTTCCTTCATGAAAAATATTCTCCCATACTTGCTTGTCGTTCAGATCAATCTTTTCTGGGTGTAAGTTTTCTTCGTAGTAATCTTTAATGTCCTGGAAAGTTGGACTCTCGATGCCATGATGTCTTTTTAGGATTCTTTCGATTGCACCCTCTAACATACGTAGTGAAGCCAACCCAAGAATATCAAATTTAATGAACCCCATTGGTTCCAAATGTCTAACATTCTGGCCTTCAGACCAAGGTGTCTGGCGTACGCCTCCAGAATTAATAAGCGGCATCCACTCATCCAAATTCTCACCAACCACAACTCCGCCGGCATGACGAGAAGCAGACCTTGTTTGGCCATAAAGCTTTTCAACATGCGTCTTAATGTGTGGATATTTTTTCAAGAAATTCTGCAAAGACTCCGAAAACTCCATCAATTCTTCAAAAGTTGGAGCATAAACACCTGCGGTAATACCATGTCTCTTCTTTGCAAGAGGTGTCGCTTCGTAAACCATCTTGCTTGTCACATTATTAACTTCTGTAAACTCTATTCCATAAAACTTTGAAATGTCTTTTACTAGAGACCGCAGCTGCAAAGTGTTCCAGTTGGTAATTGGAACCACTGAGTTGTCCCCCCACTCTTCAATGAGTTCTTCTTTCAGTGTCATTGGGTCTGACACATCATAGTCAATGTCAGGATAGCCAGAACCTCCCTTGGTCAAAAATCTTTCGAACTGAAGCCTGTATTTAATGGGATCAACCTGGGTGATGTTCAACACATAAGCGACCAGTGAGCCGGCTGCAGAGCCTCTACCTGCTCCAACCAACTGTCTATCAACAGCAACATCAGCAATGGACTTCATTGTTAAGAAATACTTGGAAAAGCCTCGGTCTTCGATAACACTTACCTCGTATTTGAGTCTCTCAACGTATTCTTTGTTGTTTTGTAAGTTAAGAGAGCGCAAACCCTCAACACACAGAGCTGATAACGTCTGGCCAGCAGTGGAACCTTCTGGAACTACAAAATCAGGCAACCGTACAGTGTTGTCTGGTAAAAAGGAGTCAATGCGCTCATGAGCAATCTTATAAGTTCTGGCGATGGAAGCCAGAACGACCTCATCATCATACTCTACGCCGGATTCTGCAGAATACTTCTTGTAAGATTCCCACATCTGATCTCCGTTTTTTGGATAAAGTTCATAGCCAATCTCTTCGACGGAGATGGGCAACTCTTCGGATAAGTAATCAGGCCGACCTTTGCCAAGCCAACCTAGACGCTTATAAAGCTCTCTATCCTTCCAAACGCCAGGGTTATAATAGTGAGAGTCTGCAGTAGAAATAAGTTCAATACCAAATTCCTGATGCATTTGAATAATGTATTGGTTTAGTTCATGTTGTTCTGGTATGTTGTTCCATTGCAACTCACCGTACCAGCGGTCTCCAAAAATAGACTGCATTTTTTGTGTTGTTTCTCTCATAGCTGAGAGCACCATGTCTGGGCCGGTGTCTCTGTTTTCCCAATAGTTTCCAGCATAGACGCCACCTAAACATGCACTAGCACCAATCACACCTTCGTTGTGTTTCTTAAGCATTGCATAATCGACTCTAGGATAGCGATAAAAGTTATCGCCACTATAGGATCTTGAAATCATTTTGAAGATGTTTTGCAAGCCAGTTTGATTCTGTGCTAGGAGAATAAGGTGGCGCCGCCTGTTGAGAACAGACTTTATCTTCTTTTTTGATTCTTCGTTCTCCACTGTTGTGCCGGAGTTGTCTGCTTCATACTCAGACTTGTTCTTGGCAGCCGCTCTTATTTCTTCATATTCTTCTTTCCACTTTGCAACCGAAGGAATAAAATAAGCTTCAACTCCAAAGATTGGCTTGAAGTCGCGGGATTCTTTCTTCATCCTCTTTGCATGCAACACTTGGTACGCAAGGCCGTTGGCATTGCCATGATCTGTTAGTGCCATGGCATCAAGGCCATTGTCATATGCAAAATCCATGTGCTCTTGTGGGTAGCCAAGAGCGTCAAAGGGCGATCCCGCAACGGAATGTGCATGTAAGCCCACAAACGGAATAGAACTTTCTACTCTATTCTTCAATATCTAATCCTCCTGAGAACATATATGGTCTCATAAATTGTTTTGTTGGTCTAGGTATCTTGAGATCCGACGCATAATATTCTCTCAAACTCTCCCAAGAATCAAGAGTATAATATTCGTCGATCTCTATAACCTTGTCTATTGATAATACATCAATATTGAATATTTTGTCAAGTGTAAAATGACGACTTGACCATCTTTTTTGTGCTGGAATTTCTCGGCTTCCACCTGTGCATTGTTCTTTTGTATGCCATTTAAATTTTGGCCAATCTTCGGGGAAAAAAGTAAAACTCAAATACTTGTTGTCTCGAACTGTTTGCCCTTTGTAAGATGTATAAAAGGAATTAGGGCCGCGAATCGCGGCACGGTTCTTGGCCACAAATCTTGGACAATAAATCCCATAAGGGAAGGATACGAAATACTTTGATGGTACAACCCATTTGCTAAGCTTGTCCGACATAATAAACGAGGTTAGTGATCCATGTAAAACCGACCAACCCAAACTATCTCTTCGATCTCGATCTTTTTGTGAAATTGGCGTATAAAATATTGGTGTCCACTTTTCATGGTAGTCCTTCCTTTTTACGAAATCTTTTATCTCAAAATATTTTGGGTTCATTACATAATCACCAATACGACTTTTAACTAGAGGTGCTACATCGTCGTTACAGACAATCCAAATACTATCGCATCCAGCGTATGCACATTCCCATACAGACCTCTCAACAGCCAGCATTCCCTCCCTTAGAGGTTGTAAGTAGTCTGGCCATGGAAAATCAAAAGTATTGTGGTGACCCGAAAGTGGAACAATGCCAGCCAGGTGTCTACCTTTTGGTGGGGGCTTCATTAATTATATCTTCCAGGGTCATGTCCAAAAACTTTACATTATCAGAATCTTGATAGACGCTATTATCCTTTTCGAAAACCAGACGCTTCACATGTTTAACAATTGGTTTTCTATATTTCGGGTTACCGTTTTTATAAAAATTCATGAATGCGCCATGGGCGCCGATTGCTTCCAGATGTCTTTCAATCACAAATCTAGCCATTGTGTCTGAGTACTCAAAGCTATAAAGCTGCTCTTTTGTTAAAAAGGATTCGGTGACACAATCACTTACAAAGGCACACCCATCAATTCTATCCGAAATATAAAAATGAGCTTGTCTAACAAAATTCTCGGCCGTCTCTAAACTAGGTAAGTGCTCTTTTTTGCCGCCCAATCTGGAAACCTCAAAATCATCTAAGACAAGATAAGAATCGGCTCTCGCTAACGATTCTAAATTTTCGTGTTTTATTCCTGTACTGTCAAAAATAATGCAACTTTCAAACTCATACTGAAATATCTTTCCGGACTCAGATACTTTGATTTTATTTTCTTCTATCTTAAAAGTATCAAATTTATCGAAACTGCACCTTAAACCTAAAAGGCCCATCATAAAATTGAGCCTGTTCCAGGCTCCGGGCTCAGTCTTATGTCCTAAAATTGGAACTGATAATTTCCTATAAAACATCGGTGGTGAGCGCCTGATTGAAATGTAGTTATACTGATTTATAAATGCATATAGGATTGACTCTATCGTGCTACCTATTACTACATTCTTTAAAAGCATATGCCAATTTCATAATCATATCTATAAAATGCTGCCAGAGCTGTTAGTATATAATTCTGGGCTCTTGTTCGATTATACGCCTGCTCTTCACTTTCAGAGTTTGGACCCAGACAAGCTTCATCTATAATCGACATAAGGTTTTCATACATCTGGTTTTGGTTCCAAGTCAGTTCAAATTGTCTACCTCCAGTTTGCACAGCCCAGTCTTCCCAAGTCCCGGGGTTATATGGCATTATAAAAGTGTATAACTTAAACCTTGCTATACCAGTTAAAGAATCTGTTATTACATCCGGAGCTATCTCTGGATCTAACCACGATTGGTCTTCTTCATCGGTAAAGACAATTACAATTTTGTCTACATTTTGTCTCCAATTAATTTTGAAATTTTCTTTACTTGGTGTTGATGTCGTGTTCGAGCGCCAATTGGCATTTCCGACGTCAAAATTAGCATTTGGAGAAATATCCCTTATAGAAAAATACAGAGCATCCCTAAGCATTTCTTCACTCGTATCCATACCATCACTATTAAGAGCAGCAAAAGAACTAAGAAAGTCTTCAAAAGGAGAGATATCAGAAATTAAGTATAGTCGCTCCCTTTCCAGATCATCTTGTCGTGGGCCGACGACTAAGCCCCATTGTAACTTTCCTTGATCTTGAAAGTGGGCTGCGAATCTGTTTAGAGCTGATCGGACGGCTGCTATTTCTTCTGCCATTGAACCTGACCAATCAACAATGAATAAGATATCTGTATCTTTAATTTCTTCGCCGTAGTCAGTCACTCCATCGCAATCATTATCGGCTCCATCGCAGACCTCCTGTGAAGGTATAATCTCATCTTTGCAATAGTCTCTCCGAAACCTATCCCAGTTGTCGGTGTTTCCCCATTGACCTTGATTGCAAATCATACTTCCAGCTAAACACACTCCAACGTCCAAAGTTTCTTGTGGGCCGGTGTAACATGCCACCATCAATTCTTCATCTATCTCTTGGTCGCAATCTTCATCAAAGTTATTGCATATTTCATCCTGTATAATCATACCAGTATACGGATCGCATTCCTGGTCTGTCAATATATCTAACTGTGTGCATAAAGCTAGACACTCAGACATTGTTAAATTGGTGCACTCCGGTGGATTATTACACTGACAAGCTTTGAATCCCTGACCGCAAGTAAGTGGTGGCTCCGAGCAAGGAATCAACACCCCTACATCATCTACTGTGCAGTCACAATTAAGTCCTTCATCTATTAAGCCATCACAGTCTTGATCCACACCATCACAAGGATCAGTTTCATCTGCAGGTTGAGGAACAGTACAGGATATCCAACTACCCACTGAACAGGTTTCGAATCCAACACCGCAGATAGTTTCGCATTCACGAATCAACTCTTCATCTATCTTTCCATCACAATCGTCATCGATCCCATTACATTCATCGACAGGGACTGGGCCGCAGGTGTCACATTCATTTCGCTGACCTTCGTCTATTTTTGTATCGCAGTCATTGTCTTCATAATCACAAAC
>Ga0208011_1000677_pt1 | contig 12579 bp, 15 predicted proteins | sample 7_EtaG_FD_184080 | JGI IMG/M metagenome (GOLD analysis project Ga0208011, IMG submission 184080) | Marine viral communities from the Subarctic Pacific Ocean - 7_ETSP_OMZ_AT15161 metaG (SPAdes) (version 2) | ecosystem: Environmental > Aquatic > Marine > Oceanic | place: Pacific Ocean | collected... | reverse complement strand
AGAATCTTAATACCCATTACAGTAAGAGAATGTCTTTTAAACTGACATAGTTTATTGCCTGCAACCCTCAAGCATATTATTTCATCACCATCATTAACAGTCGCTTCAATTAAATTATCAATACTTACAGTATCATATAACCCCTTCACAGACTTTATAATACCATCTGGGAAATATTCTACTGTACCGTCATGCCCTTTTATTCTAACATTGCCATAATATGCCCTTCTATTAAAAACGCAAGCACTTCTCCATCCTGTGCCACCAACATCAAAACCTATACCCTTATCCCATGATATACCATACTTGGAATAAAAAGTTGTAATTGGATAATTTTTATAAATAATACAATCTCCTAATGGAGTATCTGCCTGCGGATCAGTATAAGTATTATACTGAGCTATACTACCATCATCCAGTATTTCTTGTAAAATAGACCAATCTCCAGTTACCTCTGATTTCCAGCCATTATTTAGATCAATCTCAGTCATTAAGTATAGATTGGATGGATCATGGTCTAAAAATCTTCCCCAAATCTCTATACCCTTTAACCTAGTATTTATCATACCCGAATTTCCATCACCATTAATCATATTATGACCAATGCTGACAGATAACCCGAGAGAACAAGTATCCGCTCCTGGATTAGTAATGAATGTTGTATTAGTATTATCTTCATTTCCATATGCTGGATGATTAGTTGTGGAATCATCTTGTGCATTAAATTGCTTAAACTGTGAAGGTTTACTGATATAGCCACCTTCATACACATACGACCACCAAAACTCAGTACCCTCTTTTTTCATAAAAGCACCATCAAGTTTATCATAACTATTGGAAGTCCCATCAATCCAATTATAGAATAAACGAATGCCAGCTGGATTAGGAGTATAGGCACTTAAAGTAGGCGTATCTATATTGATCTGTGTATCGTCAGTAGTATATTGAAATATATCATCTTGCCCATGAGCAAGATGAGAATATTGATATTTCAAAATAGAAGCGGAATCAGATGCTCTTGTTTCCGTAAATGGAACAGGTGCAGCATCATCAACAAAGAAATCTTTAGGCTCATCTAACTCAATTCCTAAATATGTTTTGTCTAAATTCATAAACCCAAAAAACTTAGGCTTACTCAAAGCATGAAGTTCTGCATCTCCAATTCTTAAATAACCCTCACAATCAACAAAATTTAGTTCAGTATTATTTTCTGGGTCCCAAAATGTTAATGTAACAGTACCTGTTGCTGTGGCTTTTTTATCTAATTCAAATTCATTAGGAGAACCAGCAGTAACAGAAGTAATAGTTGATCCAGCAGGTATGCCCGCTCCAGAAACAAAATTCCCTACAGCTATATTTTCATTTGCCCCAGTGTGTTCAACTGTTTTATCGTCATCTGCCGTAGTGCAAGATTCAGTAGACGATGCCGTTGTCTTTAAATCTACAACCCAATCTAGCCAATTGTCATTCTCCATAGAATATATTGAAGCTTGAGAATTTCCAACAGATACGGCTATTAAGTGCTGATATCTTTGAGCATCAGTTAATGAAGCAACATTATGAATAATAGAATCAGTTTTAGTGGTAGTAAATGATTCAATACCGAAGGGTTTAGGTGTACGAGCATCTTGAAATACCTCTACTCCATCGTCTACAAATTCCCAAAATATCATATTATCTTCTTCTACGGAATTTTGAATATCCCCAAATAAAGCAGACATGATATCTTCTTCATGATCTCCTATTTCTGAATGATAAGATGCACTGTATACTGTTCGATTATTCTGAGTAACATTCGTATAAACTTTAATTTCTATTTCATAACGAGCTGTCTCGTTCCATTTGTTTTGCTCAAACGTATATTTCCACCTGGAAAAAGCACCAAAATTATCAGTTGATTCACTATGTGGTTGTTGATACTGGAAACAAAATTGAACATTGCCTATAGTATGATTTCCAAAATTACCAGTTTCGTTCCAATCCGTACGTTGTGGCATTAATAAACTATTAGCAACAGTCTTAGTTGAGCTATCCCATTCTGTATAAGTATCTGTATCGTCTTCTACTGTCTTAGTCAAAAAATAAAAATAAAAATATTCTAAAGTTTCATTATCGCAAGGGGTAAAATTACTTAAATCTCCAAAATATGGATACTCAGCGGTCAACATATATTTAGTTGTACTACCCCATCCGTCATTACTATCGGTAAATGTTTTTACATAAAATTTATCATTAAGCATATCGGCTTCAGAATTCTGTGTTGTACTTCTAGCTGTTGCTCCAGTTGTTTCTATAAATGACAACGGATATTCATAATTATCATTAGCACCATGCAATACTATTTGCTCTAAAAAATAAATAGCTCTCCATATTTTATCAGCTACTGAAACAGTATTTTGTTGACCATTTTCGCCAGTATATATATCTGTAACATTATTCCCAGCTCCCTTGGACGCGTCGTTTCCTAAAGTCCATTGTACATCTAATATTGTTTGATCACGTTCAGTATCTATTAGTAACCATGTCCAAGTAGCACTTTCTGCAAATCCATTAACCTCTGAAAGTATAAAATTAATTTTTGCTCGCTTACCTCTTTGCAATTCTGTTACAACTGGAGCAACTCCCGCAGTAGATGCCTGACCAGAGACAGACAAATCCATATCAGCTGACCAACCATGTATATTTTTACCTTTACGGCTAGGGATAAAATGATTTATAGAACTAATAGCTAATAGAGTTTCACCTGGAATAACATTCAACTTTCCCATACCATCAGCAACGAAATTGACACATTCTTGCATTTGATTCTCTTTTAGATTTTCTGGGTTATACCCCTTAGCAATCCCCCCACTAAAATCACGAATAGTCTCAACATTTTTAGGCATTTATAATATTACCTCCATATGTCGTAATACCATCATTTATATCAAGAACTACTAAATTGAAAAAACCTTTATCAAAAATATCTAAGATACCAACATTATGAGTCCAATTAGTAGGTCTACCTTTTAAATAATCTTTATTCATATCAGCTAAACATCCCATTGAATACGCCATATGGGTTCCTGAGATGTGGGTAATAACAGCTCTTTGAGAGTCATGTGTGTGTCCGTAGATAATGTTACATCCCATTTGCAAGGCATGTGTTCTTGCATGGGCGATTCCCATAAAGTGCCCTCCATGATAAGCATATAATTTACTTCCGAATACTCGAAAGACTTTGCCATATTGATACCACTCATAACCACGTTCATCGAATTTAAATGCTTTTCTTGAACCATATTCTTCAAGATAGGGATTTTCTTCAACAAAATGGTCAAACCAGATTTCATGATTACCTTGCGCAAATTGTTTCTTTTTGCATCCAACTTCATCCAGGACCTTATCGATTCTATCAAGTCCCCTATTAGCCTCTTTGATTTCTTTATCAATAAAAGGTAATTGATATTCAAGTGGCGGACGTTTCTTTTTACGCCATTGCCAATGTGAAACAGATTCGCCATCAACAACATCTCCTAATAATAAAAATGCAGTAGGCTTTACTATTCGTATTACATTTAATGCGCATTTTAAAGCCTTTTCATCGTGGTTTGGGAAGTGAATGTCTGGAAAGACAACCACTGTTTCCTTTATTTTCATAAGATATCCTTCTCATAGCATTAATCAAGCAATTCAAAATGGACCAAATCATCAAACTTATTGTCTTTGGTTTCAAAATCACCATCCCAATCTCCGCCCCATCTAACCTTGACATTGAGCCGCTTAGCAATTCCCTTAACATACCCACCAAAATAATGAAATCTATCCCTATCAGCCCAATCTATAGGATATGGAGCTACATCCATAGCCATACCTTGAACGTGCTTCCCAAATTTAGTCTTAGACTTGCCTTGTTCTACCAGTTCGTTCTGCCTTTCTTGGGAACGAAGACCTTCGATAATAGCACAATCAAATTCCTTTACTACTTCGTTAAAGACATTCTGGAGTTTAGAATTAACTCCTTTCATTCTGCCTTTACTTCTCTTACCGAATTTTGGCATTACTTAGAGTCTAATTTAGCTAAAGCTTTTTTAATCTCTGCAACCATTTCATCGTCTTTTTTTGATGGAGTTGCCTTTACTATAATATCAAGAACCTTTATTATAAGAGCCTTTGCCCCATGTTTCTTAATCTGTCTTTTAATATAACTAGATAGCATGCTCATTTTGAATCTTCCTTTTTTAGCATTTTAGTTAAACCTTGCCAGACGATATCTACCAAGATATCATCTTTATCAGATGGACTTAGTTTCACAATTTTTTCTAAACAGAAAAAAACCACGATAACAATTTCCCAATTTGCTGATACCCACTCCATTTATCGCTCCTTTACTTTTTTTATTTTCCAATACAAGTAGACAATGTTCATACAAAACATTATACACATTAACCCCCACGGAATTAAATCCATTATAAAAACCGCCCCGCTACCAGTACTTAATGTTGTTACTTTTAAACTATCCATTTTACCTACCATTTATTCTGCTTATTGAACCTTTTAATTCTGATACTTGATTGTCAAGATCATTTATTTCTTTATTTAAAGCATCAAATTTCCTATCTAACTTATCATCACTAGCATTCCATCTGCTGATTAATTTTATAATCATACCTTCCATATTCTCCAGAGTCTCAGATTGTCCCTTATTCTCTACCTTTAGATTCTCTAATGTTTCCTGTTGTCTAGCAGCTTTGTTCGACATTTGTACTACTAAGTATACAAACATTGCGCCAACAACCCCAATCATCCCTGCTTCGCCATATAATGCCATAAAATCCATTATTCATATTACCTTGTAATTTGGTTATCCTAATTCCATATTTCGTAGTAGTCATCATACTGTACAGACTGCCACATTGCCCATTGATGTAAATTTCCGAGCCTATCTTCTACCCATTCACTCATCGGACTATTAAACCAGAGAAGTCTGTCTGCGGTATGACCTATGTGATAAAACAGTATTGATAGCATCCTTCTCATTCCGATAATTTGTTACTATTTTTCATGCTAAATCCTTATTTTTCATACAAAATGTAGCATAATTCGCACATTTTACTTCTTTTTACGCTTTCCCCAGCTAAGTGGGTTAATATTAAATTCCTTTTCATAAAAGTTCACTTTCTCTTCGAGTTGTTCCCGCTGTAGAGTTTCTTCCACGATATGTTTGCCAAGTAAATCCCCAATCTTAATGTCAGCCGTGACCATCGCTTCTTCAAGGTTGCCCAATCGAGACTCGATACGCCAATAGCCGTAAACAAGCATCCCGACCAAAACAAGTAACTGCCCCAGCCATTTGAGATTAATACTAACCACAGCATTATCATCAACGACAGTACCCTTGTAACTTCGAGCAGTCTCAAGTTCAGCCATTTAAACATACTATTTGGTGATTATAATCCCGTATAAACATATTTTACAGGGATTCCATAACTTGTGTTACTCGACCACTTCTGCTTCTCCAGGTTCTTCAAGGGCTTTCTCCAATTTCTTCATAAAGAATTCACGACCACCATTTAACTGATCAAGATTGAACATACTACTGCCAATCTTCCTGTCTAGGTCAGCCACATGATTAACAAGCATAGCCTGTTCTTCTGTGAAATCTTCTGGTTTGTACTCAACATCGTTGATAACGACAGTCTGTTGTTCTTTTTGTTTTTTATCAGACATTATTTATCCTTTTTGGTTTACAGAGCTTGAATATCAGTCTTCAAGAGTTCCCACCCTTCTTTCTGAGACGTTGACTCTGCTATTGATTTATCACACATGGCGATTCTATCATCACACATGTCTACTGTTACATTCTGAACTGAATCTGCACCTGCTTTACCAGTTTCAGCATCATAGGTCTTTTTTGATAGTTGAATAGTTTCGTGGGACACTTCAGCTCTTGCTTCACGCACCACGACTCCATCGCTATCCTTTACTTCAGAAATAGCAGGAGCATCAACTACTACAGTCTTTGCTACTGACCATTTCTTATTCTTTTTTCTTAATGCATAGTCTTTCATAGCTACACTCCTTTATTAATCGTCAAGATTCGCAACATAATCAGACCAAGATGATTTTAATTCATCTGTCCATACTACATTAGCAATATCCTGAACTTCTGTTGGTTCACCTGACACATCTGCATCAGGAGTTAAAGTTTTTCTATGGGCTGAACGAGATACTTCTGTCCAGCCATCTGCATCGGAACCTTCGGAAATAACTGTTGATTCCCTGACTCCAATCTTTTTAAATCCACCAGTTACTTGGATTTGGTCTATTCGTGTTTCTTTTTTAAGTGCCATAATTTTGTCCTTTATGCATCTGTTCTATAAGTGGCATGAAAATAAATATCATCATTATCTTCAATAGCCGACCAATCAATTTTTACCCATGCACCGTTATAAACAGTTTGATAAAAGTATAGGTTGTTTGATGTGTTTACCTGAACAGATAAATTGACCATCTTACTTGCGGTCGTGATATTGTTCGTCATTGCCGTCCCAACAGTTGCATTTGCTTCACACGAAAACGGCAGACCAGTAATTTCTAAATCCGAAGTTGGTGTACCATCCTTTTGAATATTAGAAAGGTGTCCCCATAAATGAACAACATTGCCAATTCGTGTATATCTATTTGTGGCTGAAGTGCTTGATGTTCCAGATTCATTTAATGCAGGAGTCCATGTGCCTTCTTCATAGGAATCTAGAGTTTCCCCGAATGATGAGGTTAATCTTACTCCACCTTTAGCCCATAATAAGCCCTCACTTATGTTATCGCCTGAACCTGTCGCATTTACAACTCCAGCAACCGTTATACCCCCAGCAAATGTGGCGGCTTTGTCAGTCGCAATAGTAATCGCTACAGCATCATTTTGTAAAATTTTCAACTGATGATTAGTAATTGTACCCATATATCCAACAGTATCACCAGTATACATAGCAGTTGTTGCCCCATTAGTAGAATCTTCTACTCTAAATACAGGATTAGTTGCAGCTTTAAGATGAAGAATACTTGAAGGACTATCTGTCCCGATGCCGACATTTCCAGCATCAGTAATTCGCATTCTCTCTTCAGCTACAGCACTATCAGGTCTTGTAATAAAAGCTAAATGTGCTGAAAAATCACCACCTGCATCAATAGCCGCAATCCCCGTTCCAGCATTAGCATGATAACCGCTTGTTTGAAACATTAATCCAACAGAACTCCCAGCAGTCCCATTTGGATTTGTAATTATCGCATCATGCCATGTAGCCCCAGTACTTGCCGCAAATGCAGTTGACCTATTTGTTCCTTGAATCTCTAATTTAGCATTAGGACTTACTGTGCCGATGCCGACATTGCCAGATGATGCTATAGTAACTCTTTCAACACCATAAGTCCAAAAAGATAGGTCATCTTCACTATGGTCATAAATTATTCTTCCAATATCGTGATTATCTTGGTCACCGAAGGCAATTTTCCCTGAATTGCTATTTTCGCTAAAGATTGTTAATCCGCTATCACCACTTCCTTCAATAACAAGTTCATCTGCTCCTCCATTTGGAGCTGGTCTACCAGATAAAGCCGCACTTTGGACAGCAAGTTTGCCATCAGGACTATCTGTCCCGATGCCGACATTGCAACTAGAAAAATAAGTGTTACCAGTATTCCCCCCACCCTCTATTCTAAATCTTTCTGTTGCCGAATTACTAGCGTTATCCGTATACCAAATCTGGTCTTGATTATCGTCCGACATATATGTGATATGCCCACCCGAACCTTGATTGGTGATATTAAAATAGTAAGCATTACTTTGAAGCTTGAGCATAGTGTCGTCACTATTAGACGCACTTTTTACTTGCAGAGTTGTCGCACCCCCACCTCTCACATCCAATTCATAAGATGGACTTGCTGTCCCTATGCCGACTTTGCCGTCATAACTCCCCTGTGAACCACCGATGAATACATTACCTCCACCAAAAGAAATGTCCGCTTGACCATTAGTAGAAAGTCCTAATGTACTAGCACTACTTTCATCATAATCAAAAGCAACATCAGCACCTGCATATATTCTAACTCTATCATCATCAAATCGAATACTTGTATCAGTATCTCCACTATGATAGATGTATTCAGGTATAGTAACACTCCCAGCAAATGTGGCGTTATAAGGGGCTGTAGCTGAAAATTGTAAAGCATTTCCTCCACCTGCTTGTATGATAGTTCCTGTTCCTGATTCGCCTCCAACATAGATATTGCTTGAATTGTAAACACACATTCCTTTGTTTGACCCACCATACTGCAAGACCAATCCACCCCAATTATCATCTGTCGGATTTAATACTAAAATAGAATTTTCTGTCGTGCTTGTTATTGTAACTTTCCCATCAAAATCTGCATCCCCTGCCCAATCAAATTTGCCAGTTGCACCTATGAACCCACGTTCTACCCCTCCAGTACCAAATGCAAGTGTATCAGTAGCTGGAAAATATATACCCGTATCGGTCTCTCCTGTATTGGCGATTGATGGGGCAGATACAGAACCATCTGGTACATTAATAGTCCCAGCAAATGTGGCGTTACCTCCAAAATATGAATCACCACTAGCAGAATATATTGAGTAATTATTAGTAGCATTAGACATTGGTGTATCTAAACGTAATAAAGCAGAGTTAGTGACAGTTGCACCAGCAGTAGTAACTGTAGGAGTGTCTATCCGCAAACCTGTAAACCAATGATTAGTCCCCGAAGATGCTTCTGTTATTGAACCTTTAATTCTTACTATATTACCACTTCTATCAGCACTCGGAGTAGAGCCAGTATCAAACCAAGTTCCATAACCATCTCCACCTGTCCATGAATGACCCATACTTCCACTAAAATAATTCAAGGTAAAGCTATTTAAACCACTTGGACCAAACCCTCTTCTATCTGCATTTGCATCACCAAGTACAACATCACCAGTAAATGTTCCATCTACAGCCGTTATATTCCCAGCAAATGTGGCTGAACCATCAGTATTTATAATTAAATCATCTGAAGTTCTTGAATCATAATTTGCCCCGAAACGTAAAGAATGATTGGATGTAGTTCTTAATACTGTAAATGAACCACCACTATACAAATACGCTTGACTACCACCACTCTCACTAACCGAAATTCGACCACCATTTACAGTTAATTCCCCACCAAATGTGGCGTCGCCATCTTTAGCTATAGTCAATCTTAAATTTTCACCTGTACTAACTCTAAATGAACCATTAGCTCCATCACCACATACTATATGAAACATACCTCCCCATGTAGCATAGTCATTACCCAACATATCAATATATGCACCACGAGAATATCCCTGCGCCCCACCTGAACAAATGTACAGTTCTTTATTATCACTACCATCTGCTGTATCTGCTGAAATAACATTGTCCTTTATTCTCCAATCATCTATATCAATTTGTGGTACAGATAAAGTAGAATAAAACTGTGCATCTCCATAGGTTTGTCTAAAATCAGACTGACAAGTAAATTTTTGATAAGCAGTCAAATGTCCATCAGCTGCTATTTCAACTTTCTTTACTCCACCAACAGTAAATCCAATAGCATCTGCTCCAGTCCGATACATTCCCGTGTCTTCGTCACCTTCGAAGGAATAGGGAGGCAATCCAGCAGAACCAGCACCAGAAGATGTCATCAACTTCCACCCCCCATTTGTTCCACCTGACTTAAAAGACCCGTTAACAAATCTACCAACTAATGTCCCAGCTACCGAGACACCCATATCATTAGCCCCTGAATAATAGAAACCTGTGTCTGTGTCACCATTTAGTATTATAGCTGGTGACCCAACAGAACCAGCCGAACCTTTTATAGTCCCAGCAAATATAACATCTCCGCTATCATCTCTTGGCAAAGACATATGAATAACGTCATCACTTGTAAGTTCATTAGAGTCATCATGAGTCCCAAAATTCAATTTATTATTGCCAGAAGAACCATCATACTGTATATATCCACCTAACCAGTAATCAGTAGATTCACAAAATCTTATTGTTCCTGAATAATCTAATTCACCAGCAGATGACCTTAAAGCCAATAAAGGAGTTGTAGATGATGAAACCTCAACATCCCCAGCAAATGTATTATCACCCGTAAAAGTATTATCGTCACCAAGACCTACAGCCTCATAAGTCCCGAATGTACCATCACCCTTGATATATTGAGAGGATGTGCCAGAACCTAATACTATTTTCTGCCAAGCCATTAGCTTACACTCTTCTCAAATGCTTTAGATAGTTTAAGGAGTAATTTGGCAACAACAGGAGCGTCCTTGCCCTTTATAGTCATAGATTCAAGAGCTACAATAGTAACTTGTAAATCGTCTTGTGATAGTTCAATCTTCAAGGTGTTTCCTATGCATCTCTGATAGTTTTTGTATTACATTGTATGCAGATTCAATTTCCACACCTTCAAACGCAGACTTCATTATCAGTTTTAAGAGGAAGTCGGTGTCTTTAACTGATAATTTTATTTCTGGTTTTTGAACATTAGCAACCAGTTTAGACATTAAGATGTTCTAATATATAATGATGCATCACCACTATCATAATGAAAAGAACCTATGCCACCTGCCTTTGAATCAGTTGGTGCTGTACTATCATCAGAAAATTCCATTACTGCAATAGGCACATCTACTGGATTCGATGTGTGCATATTAGATACTTGCCAACCTGTTAATCCGTTCGCAGTTCCAGTTCCATCGGTATTTCCACCGCCCTGTGCTTTAATCCACTTTAATTCGGGGAAATCATCTTCAGTAGCACTAGCTTCAATTTGAATACCAGCTCCATCTGCTGAATCTGCATCAGGGGAAGTGACATTTGCTAACTTAATTAACTGGTCTTCAACTTCTAATGTTGCTGTATTAACTGTAGTTGTTGTTCCAGAGACAGTTAAGTTACCAGTAACAGTAACCGCACCACCAAATGTAACAGCACCAGTATCTGCCGCAAATAATGTAGCCATTTCAGCCGCAGTCTGGTCATCTGCCCATGAACTGTCATTGTTGAAACCACTAAGGGCGATGTTAGCCTTAGTAAGTTTCTTATCAGCCCCAGATGCATCAACCACTGCAAAAAAGTCACCATCTCCATCCGCTGTAGATGTAGTTAATTCATTTAAGTTCAGAGTCACAGTACTCGCCATACCAGAATTTGAAGTAACAATACCCGTGCCACCTAAAATGCTCACAGGAACTGCACCAGCCGCATCGCTACCTGCACTTAAAGCACCTGAATCCGTTGTGAGTGTAACAGATGTAATGCTTCCTACACCTTTTGCATCTAACTGAGTTTGAATCGCTGAAGTAACATCTTTTACATAATTAAGTTCAGTGGCAGATGCAGTAACTAATGTTCCACCAAGTTTTAATCCATTTGTCCCATCGTGAGAAGCGACATCAAAGTCATACGCTCCATCTTGAATTATTACATGACCACTTGCATCTGCTGTAACTACTTTTGATGCTTCTGATTTACCAAGAGTGGTAATATCTAAATAGTTCAGCTCAGTCGATGTAGCTGTTACATCATCTAATATATTTAACTCAGCGGCTGTAGCTGTTACTGCTGTACTACCAATAGAGAATGCATCTGTTTCTAACGTACCATCAACATCTACATCTCCTGAGATGTCTAAAGAGACTCCTTTTATTTCTCCACTAGCAACAATAGCACCGTCAATATCTATTGTTGTAGCGGCTATTTGAATTTCTGTGTCTGCTACTAAATCTAGTTGCCCATCTGCTGATGAACTAATATGGATTGCATCATCACGGAATTCAATCTTACCATCAGTTGATGTTCGGTTTCCATTAGCTAGTATTTCAGCAAGAGTATCTACAGTATTTACCTGTGTATCAACATATGCCTTTACCGATTGCTGAGTTGGTACTTTAGTTGCACTGTCTGTAGCCATATTATCTTCATCTAACACCCAACCTAATCCAGATGATGAAATTCTATTGGTATAAACACCATTTGTTACTGTTGCGGCATTACCAGCCGTGTCTTGAGCGATTGTATCTGTCGCTGATTCCGTTACTACTTTTTTCCATGCCATGATTGACTCCTGTTAGTTATTTGGCTATGTATAATTCACCACTTATAAAAGCCAAATCCCCATTAGTCGGGTTACTCGGTTGTGAATTTTGTTCTTTTAAATTTAATACTCCGTCTATTTGAAGAGTATTCGTACTCATCCATAATGGACTACCTGTTCCATCTCCGTCAAATATTCTTTTAGCACTACCTGTAATTCCCTCATTTATAGTACCATTAAATATTGTTAATAAATCAGCATAAGTGTCTTTTACCTTATAACTGGTTAAATCAGCCATAGTTTAGTCCTTTTAGTGTAGATTGTGAAACATTGCTATCATGTTTTAATGAAGACAAAATCTGATTCGTTGCCTTTAAAGAAACAGAAGGAGTCAGCATAGCACTTAATATATATCCAGTTGTTGTCCAGGATGTATTTGTTGTCCATACAGCATTCATTGTCCCCCACGTTCCA
>Ga0208011_1000673_pt1 | contig 12624 bp, 26 predicted proteins | sample 7_EtaG_FD_184080 | JGI IMG/M metagenome (GOLD analysis project Ga0208011, IMG submission 184080) | Marine viral communities from the Subarctic Pacific Ocean - 7_ETSP_OMZ_AT15161 metaG (SPAdes) (version 2) | ecosystem: Environmental > Aquatic > Marine > Oceanic | place: Pacific Ocean | collected... | reverse complement strand
TTGCAATTTGTTTTCTTACTTCACTTTTACTTGTATAATTACTTATAAGTTTGAAGTGATCTATTGTATCTTCATTCCAACAAAAATCTTTAGTAGCTATTCTATCTTTTAAGTTCCATTTATATTTCATAGTTGTATTACATTTACTGGTAAATTATAACATTCTTCTTCATAGACAATTACTTTATCAAAATCACTAATATCATTTTCAAATTCATTTTCTATAAAATCTAATAATTTTTTATTTAATTCTTTTGACTCATGTAAAATCCAAGTGGATTCTTCATTTCTATTTATTGGTAAAAATTCTAATTCAAACATAGTTATTATTTTTTATTTATTATATTTATATTATCCATCACTAATCGTATTCAGTTTGTAATATAATCTAAGATTATTATTAGTGAAATACATGTGAAGAAAACAGTGTATAATCTTATTTCTATTTGTTCATTTATTTTATTCATAAGAGTGATATTTAGTTAGTTAGTTAATAATTTAGTTATAGTGTAAGTGATGATGTCAATATTCATAACATAATATTAAATCTCACTTAGTATGACATTAGCCACTTATAGTTATAGAGTAAGAGGCTATTGTCACAGTTCTGCTCCAGTCATATATTCGTATTATTTATACTAGCTAAAGTATGACTATCAACTACTAGTTTATATGTAAGAAGTAATTACTTAGTAACTACTTCACTTAATTCTCTACAGAATTTTGGTACAATGTTACTATTAGTGTAACTTTTGTATTCTTGAAAACACTTCATATTTTCAAACTTTTCTTGAAATGTTGAGTAGATTTCATCATGATCATAAGTATATGTATCATTTTTAGAGTTAGTGAAAGTGATTATTGCATTCTCACCAATTAAAGATTTTCTTATTACAAATCTTTTTGTTGTTAAATTGTTTAATTTAGACATAGTTATTTATTTATTTATTTTGTGACATTATTGTCATTTAGTTTATATTTATATTATCTATTTGATTTAGTATTTAGTTTGTATTTAATTCTTTGTCAAATGAATATGGCCAAGTGGCTATATTGTACAAGATGTATAGAATGGTTGGGGTTATAATTATTAGTATCATATTTAATTTAATTATTATATATATATTATCTAGACTAGGCCGTATTTAGTCTGTAAAAAGTCGAAACGTATTCATGAAATTTAAAAAAAAGACGAAAATATATAAAAAAAATAAAAAAAAGATAGGCCGGGCCCTAAAACCAAAAACGATTTTGTAGGAGGGGATGAGGGTGAGGAGGAGGGGCGCAACACTAAAGTTATATATATGCAACAATTTTGCAAAAAAGTCCCTATAAGCGAAAATATAGGGTATATTTTCTTAAACCTACCCTATATATCTCCTATAAGAGAGTAAATAGCTAGTGTCACAATGTAAATCTGGAGTTTTTCGTGTGAATATAGATAATTATAGAAAATATTTAAAAAAATAGCAAATATATTGATAAAATGGCAATAATTTATTCATATCCCAACCAGGGAGATCCAAATACAGCGGATAAAGTAATAATAACAGATACGCAGAACGATAACAAAACAAAAAATGTTACAATTGCGAGTATACTAGCACTAGGTGGTGGTACGGGAACGTTTTACGACGCTGGAGATGGTTTAGTTTTAGCATCAACTACTTTTTCTGTAGATCCTAAGACAGATAGTGGTATTATCTTTGATCCCGCAGGAGTGACTCCTAATAAACAGCTAATGTTGAATATCAAGAGTGATGGTGGTGTGATATTAGACAGTGGGGAACTAGCACTTGACCTTACCAAGGCAAACATAGTGGGTCCTTTAGCTGTAGCTGATGGCGGAACAGGAGCTGCTTCATTTGTAAATGGAGGAGTATTAATCGGAGGTGGAACAGGAGCAGTAACTGATACCGGTGTATTAGCAAGTGGTTCAATAATAATAGGGGATGGTGCAGGAGCTCCAGTAACTTACGCAGCATTTAGTGGTCCTGCGGGTAAATTAGCAGCAACGGCAGGAGGTACAGATCATGGAAGTTATTTAGTTGGAGACATGTTATATGCTAATACTACAGCTAGTTTAGAAACATTAACAGCTGGCACTCTAAATCATGTATTAACATCGGGTGGTCCAGGTGTAGCGCCTGCATGGGCGGCTCCTACAACAGGAACTGTTACATCGGTGGCAATGTCAGGAGGAACTACAGGTTTAACTTTTACAGGTGGTCCCGTAACTAGTACTGGTACTTTTACAGCAGGTGGCACATTGGCTATCGCTAATGGAGGGACGGGCCAATCAATAACTGCTTATTGTAGTTTATCAAGTAACGTACAAGATACTTTACCAATAGCAAATGGAGGAACAAATGAAGTCACTGCTCAAGCAGCAATAGACGCTTTAACACAAGTTAGTGGTGCAACAAATGAATACGTACTAACTAAAGATACAGTAACTGGAAACGCATTATGGAAATCAAATGCAGCTGATGGAGAAAATGTATTCTCTCCTTTCCCTATTTATCAAGGCACTACAGGTATAGGGACAGGTGCTCAATCTTTATTAATACAATCCGTAGTAGATGCTAGTTTTACATGTGATAGTGTAAAATTTCTACAAACAGGCGGTGCAGCTCCAACTAAAGACGTTACAATAGGTATATATACGGGGGATTTAACAGCGGGTACAGGAGTTAGAAGAGTATATGGAGAATCAAGTGGTATTGTCGCTGGGATAAATACTATTACATTCTCTTCACCTTATTATTTTAAAGCAGGTGATGATATAGTAATATATTTTTCTATGGAAACTCCAACAATAGATCCTTTAGGACTAACTGGAGCTTTAAACAATGCTAATACAGGATTAGGAAGAGCAGCATATAACGCTACACCAGACGCAAGTTTAGCTACAGAAATAGCTCTTGGTTTCGCTTCTGCAGGTGGAACTGATAGAATATGTATGCATTTCTATCAAGCATAATATAAAAATATTTAATAACCGAACTATCATGTGATAGTATAAATAACCAACGTTAAACTAAAACCAAATAACATGACGTTTTTATACCGTACTCAATCGTGGAATAGTACATCACAACACCCTGATCAAGAGATGATCAACCTTTGGAACCATGTTGCCGATAAAGCTAACTGGAGAATCGTGCAACTACCAAATGGATTTTACCAAACAGAATACAAAGATGCTAAGGATGAAGATCGTTGGATCGATGTAACCAGAAGAGAAACTATAGAAGGAGCTGAAGCTGCAATTGATGGATCAATAGAGCATTACTCTAAAAAGCTAGAATTCTTAAATGGACCAAAAGTAGTAAAAACCTTTAAGTAATATTATCAATTAAATTTAATTAAATCCAATGAATGAGACAATAGTAAAGCATCTGAACTTCGGGGAAGATGCAAAGAATAAAATATTTGAAGGAATAGAGAAACTCACTAAAGCTGTTAGCTCTACACTAGGAGCTAGCGGCAAGTGTGTGATCTTAGAAGATGGAGCAGGTAATCCTCAAATAACAAAAGACGGAGTAACTGTAGCGGATTCTATAATACTAATAGATCCTGTAGAAAACATGGGGGCTAAGTTATTAAAAGAAGCAGCACGGAAAACAGTGAAGGAAGCAGGGGACGGAACAACGACTGCCACGGTTTTAGCACATGCTATATTAGAAGAAGCATATAAAGTGATAAAATCGGAATCGCCGCGAGCGATTAAAGAAGGAATTAATTTGGCTGTAAATAAAGTAGTGCAATACCTTGAGAAAAACTCTTCCATAGTGAAGGGTGATAGAATAAAACAAGTAGCTACTATCTCAGCCAATAACGATATAGAACTCGGTAAAGTAATAGCCGAAGCATTTAAAGCAGTGGATGAAACGGGTATAGTAATGATGGAAACTCATGAACACCCTGATACTATAGTTGAGAGAATAGAAGGTGTACAATACGATAAAGGTTTTCATCACAATCATTTTATTAATAATAAAGAAAAAGGGACAGCTGAACTAGAAAATCCTCTAGTATTAATAATAGATAGCAATGTAGAGAATATTAGGAAGATACAAAATGTGTTAGAGTATATAATAAAAAACAATAATCCTTTATTATTAATAGCAGATGTAGATCAACAAGTATTAAGTGCTTTAGCAATGAACAGAGTAAAAGGTAATATTAAAGTAAACATTATACCTGCTCCCACATATGGTATTAGTAGAAGAGAAACTCTTGATGATTTAGCTTTACTAACAGGTGCTACAGTTATAAACGAAGATTTAGGTGATGACATGGATTTAATACAACCTGAACATTTAGGTACATGTATAAGAGCGGTAAGTACAGCGGATGAAACGATTATTCAAATAGATGAGTCACCAGAGGACGTTAAAGAAGTTATTAAAAGTATTAAGAAACAAATTGAAGAAACCTCCAATGTTAATCTTAAATTAAGGTATGAAAAAAGATTAAGCAGATTGTTAGCAAAAGTAGCAGTTGTGAAAGTAGGGGCTAATTCAGAAGTTGAATTAAAAGAAAAAAGAGATAGAGTAGAAGATGCTATTTGTGCTACAAAAGCCGCGATCAAAGAAGGTATAGTGCCTGGAGGAGGTATAGCTCTATTAAATGCTGCACAGCATATAACACCTAAATCTATATCAGAAGAACTATTGTTAGAGGCAATTAAATCTCCGTATCTAACAATACTAGAAAATGCTGGTATAGAGGATTATGAAACTCCAAAAGTAAAAGGAAGGGGATTGGATGTGGTTACAGGTAAAACAGTAAGTATGGTAAAGTCCGGAATAATAGACCCTTTATTAGTAACTAAAAGCGCACTAAAGAACGCGGCCTCAGTAGCCACTACTATATTATCCACTGATTGTGTAATTAATAATTTAAGAGCATGAAAGCAGTTGGGAAATATATAGTGATAACTCCAGAGAAAGAAGTGGAGACACAAACTAAAGGTGGATTGCTTTTAGCTGAAACACATAGAGAAGATATAAGATATAGAAAAGCAGAAGTAGTTACAATTGGAGAAGCAGTTGTAGCAGTAAAAAATAAAGATAATATATACTATGACCGACATGCTGGTTTCGGTGTAGAAATAAACAAGAACCAGTATAAGGTTATTAAAGAACAAGATGTAGTAATCATCTTATAAAAAGAAAAATATGGGTACAATTAGAAAAGATTTATTTGATATACAAAAAACTATTGATGCAGCAGCTAGCGACCTCAAACAACCTGATGCTAGTAAAAAAACAATACCTTCTTCTAAAGGAAGTGCAGAAGGGAAAGTTACTGCAATGAGGCACAGAGCTATGTCTGGTAAAAAACCTTCACCACTCCCTTATCTTTCTCCTTTAAAAAACGGAGATATTACAAAATTAAAAACTCAAGTGGGAGGTAATGTTCCCCAAGATTTAAGTGTAACCCCAGTAGGTGTTAGTAAAGGAAATCCATATGGAATACATACAGCAAACCCATCTGCTAAACCACAATGGCAAAATCTGAATCCCCAGAATTTAGATAAACCAACTGAGTATATTAAACCAGGAATGGGTACTTTGGCAAGTAATATAAGTCTTCTTGCTAAGACCGCAACTACTGTCCCTAAAATGTGGAAAGAAGGGGTAGAAGAAAGTCTGACAAACCCAACCCCTTCAGAAAAGAAAACAATGATTAAAACTCCTCATAATCAACCACAACGTATAAAACCACCAAAAAATCCTTATCGCAAACCTTAAATTGAATAGCACATGGCACAATATAAACATATGCAAGGAGCAGTTGGAAAATGGAATAACCCAGATCATAATATTATTACATCTCCATTAAAAAATACTAAAAAGCAATTGAAGCGAAAAGGAACACGAACTTTTATAAAAGGAGAAGTGGGTGAAAGTGGAATGACTGCATCAGCTGGACCACGCTTAAAAGCAGATTTATATACTTGGGGAGACTTTGACGCTCCTGAACAACAAACAACATTTTCTAAATTAGATAGAAAAGGAAGAGTTAAAAAAACAACTACTTACAAAACTAGTGAATTAGATGACGATTGGAAGTATGATGTTTCAAAAGAAACTAAAAGAATTAAAAGAAAAGATAGAACAAAATATCAAAGTATTGAAGACTTGTGAGAAAATTAACATCATCTGATCTTAAAGATCTTAATTTATTAAAACATTATAGGATTATACGTAAATGGGTTAGTAAAACATGTGATCTTAGAGAAGCAGATCTAGAACTCTTATTTTATTTAGATGCAATAGATTTTTTCACTAAACAAGATTTTAAAACAGGGACACATTCTTACAGTTGGGATAATCGTAGATGGAATAGATTATTAAAAGAAGGATGGATAGTAGTGTGGAGAAAAAGAAATAGAACAACGCAAAAGTATCATATATATAAACTTTCATTTAAAGGTAAACAATTATTATCTAGGATATATAGAATAATGTTAGGTGAAGAAGATATACCACAAACTGAAAGAGCAAACAAAATAATGAAACGAAATAGCTATATGGATAAAGTATTAAGTAATGCTATCCTAACAGTTAACAGTGATAAGACAAGATAATATGGCATCACCACTTACATATAACGGGACAGGAGGTTTTTTAGAAAATCAAATAACCTCAGGGCAAACACGTGAAGGATTTCTTGATTTAGGAGTAGACACTAGTTTAGGTAACTTAAGTGGAGGAGGTCAAAGTGGTAAAAAACTCCAAGGTCTAATGGGTGGTAGTAAAGGCAAAGGTAGTTTTTCTACAGCAGACTTAGTTAACAAAGGAGTTGATACATTAGTAGACACCCTTGGAGGAGATTCATCTAAAGGTTGGGCAGAAGCTTTATCTGGTGCAGCAGGAGGAGTGACAGGATTTTTTACTGGAGATTATGGAGGAATGATAGATTCTGGAGGAGATGTATTTGGAGGAATTGCTGATTATACTAAAGAAGATTCAAAAGTTGGGGATGTATTAGGAGCGTTAGAATCATCTTCGCATGCAGTTGGAAATTACATGCAAGGAGATATTAAAGGTGGTGCACAGTGGACAGGAGAAATGATGAGGGACACAGGATCTTTATTTAAAGAAGGATCAAAAGTAGGATCTCAATTAGCTACATTAGGAGATACTTCAGATCAAATAATTCAAGGTTTTGGAGTTGATCCTTATACTGATGAAGAAGAAATTTATGATCCAAATAAAAATCCACATACTTTATCAACTAATTCACCAATGACTTATAAAAAACAATTAAAACCTATAATAGGAACATTAGCACCAAGTTCTTCAGCGCTACAATATAGAAGCGCTTTGAAAATGATGGGGCTATCAGGAGTAAACACTTTAACACAATATTAATTATGCCAACATACGGAGAAACACAAAAAGCAGCTGGAGTAAATAAAAGTCCAGTACAAAAACCATTAGGTAAAAGATCAATGTTATCTAGAGACGTGAATATAGAAACTTCATTAGTTATTGATAACGTTCCATATAAAGGTAACTCCGCGCTTAATGCTCAGCGATAATGGGTTTACAAGATCTTAAATTATACTGTCTTAATATAACTTCATTTACGCTTAGTTTAACTGATTGGATTGAACCCGTGTTGAAAGTATTATTATTAACTGTAACGATAGGATATACGTTACACAGATGGTGGAAACTTCATAAAGGAAAAGATGAGAGTAATAAATAAACTAATTGTACATTGTTCCGCAACTAGGGAAGGTCAAAATATCACAAGAGATACAATTCGTGATTGGCATCTTGCTCGTGGATTCAATGATATAGGCTATCATTTCTATATAGACATATATGGAGAAATACATAAAGGTAGAGATATAGCCAAAATGGGAGCTCATTGTAAAGGATACAATCGGAATTCGATAGGGATTTGTTATTGCGGAGGCGTTGAATCAGATGGTAAGACTCCCAAAGATACTAGGAATGATTGTCAAAAAGATAGTTTAACAGCAGTATTAAGAACGTTAAAAGCAATGTATCCAAATGCGGTGATCCACTCTCATAATGACTTTGCAAACAAAGCATGTCCATCATTTGATGCTACGTGTGAATATGAAAATTTATAAGTTATGAGTACAATACGAAATAATTTTTTGAAAAGAAAAGAGCTGAAAACAAAACAAGCCGATTATGATAAAGAAACAAGTCGTAAATATGGAGTAACACAAGAAGATATAGATAAAGAAAGAAGTTCTAATATTCTTTCCGATCGTGAAGAAAAAATTGATCACCACACAAAAACAAAAGTACTACCAGCTATGTACGCTGGAGCTGTCAAATGGGTGGATATGATGGGACGACAAAAAGGATTGTGGAGATAAAAGATATTATATGAAAATTAACGAGAATACTGAGTTAAAATTCGATCTTAAAACCATTATTAGTTTAATAGTATTAACTACAACTTTTGTAGGTATGTATTATACTTTGCAATCTGATATAGAAGATGCTAAAGAAATGCCACCTGCAGTTATAGATCGGATAGAATATGATCTTAAACAGGAGTTTTTCACAGAGCATATAAATGATTTAGAAGAAGAAGTTAATGAGTTGTACGAATGGTATTGGGATTTGGATGCAGAACTTCATCATAACTCTACGCATGTTAGAAAGAGTTTAGAGGAAATAAAGAACGCGCCTAAGCAAAAAACACAGACCATTATAATACAAGACAATAAGAAGAAAAAAAGATAATAATGGCGTTTAAACTTAATCCTCCTTACAACACAAACCCAACTCCAATATATAGAGTGAGAGATCAAGATGACACTTTAGGTAGAGCTACAGATAAACTCACGATTACTATTAATGACAAAGTTAAATGCCCTAAGTTAGAAAAGGAAATAATAGCTCATGAAGAGAAACATATAAAAGATATGAAAGAAGGGAAGTTGTGGTATGATGACGATTATGTTTATCATAGAGAAAATACTTCAACACCTTTTAAAAAATATAAAAGAAGTGAAATGACTGAAGGAGATAAAAGTCTACCTTGGGAACACGCTTAAAATTAATAAAATGGGTAAAAGTAAACAAAGAGTAGAACAAGATTATGCTAGAAATGCTATTCATGATTATGAAACAGGTCATAAATCAGAGGCGGCATATGAAAAGAAAAAAGAACTAGAGGTAGCAGCCGGAGAATCTCACGGTTATCACGCATCTCCAGATAAAGTACATAAACATAGTAGAAAAAACAGATCATAATGGCAAGTTTAACAGAACAAGGAGCGATGAAGATATTAAAGCATATGTCTCATCATAAAATTAAAAGTAAAGAACTTAGTGATATGCCAGTAGTAACTGACGAAAAATACGGACAAGACGTCTATAGAAAATAACAATGAAGGACAGGGGTCTCGGAGATACGATAGAACGCTTTACACAAGCTACAGGTATTAAAAAATTAGTTAATAAGTTACCTGGAGGATGTGATTGTGATCATCGTAAAGATTGGTTTAATAAAAATTTTTCTTACAATCCAAATAAACAAGGACCTTTACATAAATAAGTAAATTATGGCTAGATTATCATCCGCTGAAAGGAAAAAACTAAAAGCTTCTACATTTTGTGGGCCGGATAGATCGTTCCCAGTTCCAGATTGTTCTCACGTTACTGCAGCTAGAAGAATGATTGATAGGTACAAAGGAGAAGGAAGTAAAGAAAGAATAATGGCTTGCGTAGAACGTAAAGCTAAAAGCATGAAATGTAAAACTAAAAAAGAAGATTAATGGAAAAGATTAAAAGTGCAATAACATCTCCACTGTTTGTATGTGGATCAGCGTTGGTAATTGGAGTGACATTAATTATAGAATCACATCCCTTGTACGCTGGTATAGCATTTGGGATTGGGATAGCAAAATTTATACAAGCATTTAAAAGCAATGTCTAAAGAAAAAAAGAAATTTAAAGATACTAAAGTAGGGGTTTTCTTAAAAGAGAAAGCTCCTAAAATTTTAAATTCTGTAGGAGACATCTTGCCTGACAATGGGGCTTTTGGCATTGTAAAGAACTTAATAAGTAGTGATGAAACACTACCACCACAAGACAAAGAAACAGCTATGAAGTTATTAGAAATGGATATAGCTGAAATGAATAATGTGTCTGAAAGATGGAGAAGCGATATGTCTTCTGATTCATGGTTATCAAAAAACACTAGACCACTAACACTTATATATTTGACTGTATGTATGACTATACTAATTTTAGTAGATTCATTTCATACAATGTTTCATGTAGACATAGCGTGGGTGGAATTATTAAAAACGTTACTGATTACAGTATACGTAGCTTACTTCGGATCTCGAGGTGCTGAAAAAGTATTACATAAAAAAAATAAATAGAAATGGATGGATTAGCAGGAAATATGCAAGCACAACCCCGAGTTTTTGCACATGATGCTTCAATAGTTTATACTGATAAAAGATTAATATGGTTAGAACCAGAATCTTTAATTGGTGGTTCGGGTTATGCAGCTGGAACATTTACTGTAACAGGAGCAGATAGTGGAGCTAATAATGCTACGGTAACTATAACTGTTTCAGATGGAGCAGTGGCAACAGCAGTGATTGCGGTTGTAGGATCAGGATATACAGACGGTGAAGTATTAACCATAGGTGGTGCTGGAACTGGTGGAAGTATTGTAGGTCACACTAGTTTTGTAGGTAGCGAAAATAGAGGTGTATGTCTTTATGTAGGTGGAGCTGGTGATGTAGAAGTAGTAATGGAAGGAGCAACTTCAGATACAGACTTGGTAGAGTTTGCGGGTGTTGCAGCTGGAACTTTTCTACCTATATTGGTTAAACGTGTTAATTCAGCTAATACTAGCGCAACGTTATTATTAGCATTATACTAAGATATGTGGTTAGGTATAGGATATTTAATTCCCCAAAAAGGAGATTATAGTGGAGGTGGAGGACCTTTCCCTCCAACATACTTTTTAATTGGTGAAACTGATACTAATTTTCTAATAGCAGAAAATGGTGATTCTTTAGTTCAAGAAGCTGCACCTTAAATAAAAATAAAAAATGGCAAATTTAAAATTTTCAGGATTCACTGGAGCAGCAATGGCTGCAGATACAATGTTGGTGGGTTTTAAAACTACTGATACAACAACTAATTATAAATACAATGTAACTCAACTAGCGACAGGTTTAATAACAGCTCTATTAGCTGTTGATACAGGTTTTACTACAGGATCTGTTTTGTTTATAGGCGCGGGAGGTATTATAACTCAAGACAATACTAATTTCTTTTGGGATGATACAGCTACAGCTAAGAATCTCTATGTAGCAAAAAGGAAATTTACTATAACAGCTGCAGGAGCTGGTAACGCGAATGGTGATATAGTTTATTTTGGTACAGGAACTACCGTAGCAGGTACATTGTATCATTTTAAATCTGATGGCTCTTGGGAAATAACTGTTTGCACTTCTGCAGCAGCTTGCGATGGCTTAATAGCTATGGCTTTAGGAACTACTCCGGGAACACATGGAATGTTACTTAGAGGAATGGGCACTGTAGTTGCGATTGAAGGAACAGAAGCTGTTGGTGATATTTTATATTTATCTGAAACCACTAATGGTGCTGCTGATTGTGTAGCTCCGGCAGCAACAGGTGAAATTGTTAGGATTATAGGATATTGTTTACACGCAACGGATTTAACAATATGGTTTGATCCATCACCTCAATACATTGAATTAGCATAACATTATAAAGAATGGCTGATATAAGTAAAATAGACGGTATAGCTATTACCAGCTTTGCTAAACTAGACGGGCTTGCTGTTGCAAATATAGCTAAAGTAGATGGAATTGATTTTGTTACTACTCCAGAATTAGAACTTATAGACAATGATTTTTCAATGGAGTTTAATGGTACAGATGAGTATATGACTTTTGAAACTATAACTTTAGGTGTAAATTGTACTATAAGTATATGGGTAAATCTTGATCCTAGCTACACCGGTGTTTTGATGGGGGGTATACCTCCTAGTGCACCTTCTAGTTATACTATTTATATGGTAAATGGTAATACATTTTATCTTGCTCTAGATGGGATTGCAAGGAATTATACTGTCGCAGGAGGTATTATTAGTGGTAATGCAGGAAGTTGGCAACATATATGCGTAGTTCGGACGGCTGATACAGATCTTGAAATATTCGTAAATGGAGTTTCTGTTCAAACTTTTACATTAAGTAGTGGAGACCCTACAACAATCAACTCGTTAGGAGCTACAAGTAGTGGAACATATCCTATTAAAACAGATATAGATGAAGTAGCAGCATGGACTAGAGCATTAGACGCCACAGAAGTAGAAACAATTTACGATTCAACAAATGATAACCCAGGTAAATGTGCTAATTTATTCACTGGAGGATTAGGTACCGACTTAGTTTTCTGGAATAGAATGGGGGATTAATAAAATAGAATATGGCAACAGAATATATAGAACCACAATGGCTTTTACCTAACGAGTTAAATCAAGCTGTCCCTGCAGACGGAGCAACGGGTAGTGGACTTACTGAAGATAGACAGAGTTTGTATTCTATGGAATTTGATGGAGTAA
>Ga0208011_1000672_pt1 | contig 12636 bp, 16 predicted proteins | sample 7_EtaG_FD_184080 | JGI IMG/M metagenome (GOLD analysis project Ga0208011, IMG submission 184080) | Marine viral communities from the Subarctic Pacific Ocean - 7_ETSP_OMZ_AT15161 metaG (SPAdes) (version 2) | ecosystem: Environmental > Aquatic > Marine > Oceanic | place: Pacific Ocean | collected... | reverse complement strand
CAGGACCCGATTTAAGTGGGTACGCCCAACAAGGAGACGTACAATCAGCCATTGAAGCAGCGCTTGCTGGGCAAACAGGACCCGATTTAAGTGGGTACGCCCAACAGGGAGACATGGACTCAGCCATTGAAGCAGCGCTTGCTGGGCAAGACTTTAGCGGGTTTGCTTCTCAAGCAGATATTGACGAAGCATTAGCTGGACTACAGGGAGGCCCAGATAGAACATCTATAGAACAGATGATCAGCGATGCTATTGGAGGAATTCAAGGACCCGATCTTAGTGGGTACGCTCAACAGGGAGACATGGACTCAGCCATTGAAGCCGCCCTTGCTGGGCAAGACTTTGGTGGATTTACCACTGATGCTGAACTACAGTCAGCATTAGCTGGAATTCAAGGACCCGATCTTAGTGGTTTTATGACCGCCGCCGATGCAAAAGAACTGTTTCAAGGCATGGACACCAGCGGTATTGAGGCCGGTGTTTTACAAAAAATGGGGCTCCCAGACATGCTTACAGAAGAAGCCGTCCAAGACGCGATAAACCAAGCATTAGGAGGCGCGGGCGGCTTAAGCGAAGCAGACGTTGAAAGAATCCTGCAAGAGCAGATGGGCAATCAAAACATTGATTTAAGTGATTATTTAAAAACAGGAAAAGCAGAAGAAATGTTTGTTGGCGAAGCAAAGGTTCAACAAATGATTACAGACGGACTGGCTCAAGGACTTAGCCCAGAACAAATTCAAGCTATGATTGCTGAAGCAACGGGTGGACAGGTGAGCGAGGAAATGATTCAAGAAATGATTGCTGAAGCTATGGCTCAAGCCGGAACCGGAGGGCTTACAGAAGAAGCCGTCCAAGCCATGATTGACGCCACTGGACAAGGAGCAAGCATGGAGCAAATTCAAAAAATGTTGGGAGAAACAGGCTATCTTACGCAAGAGCAAATACAAGGTATGATACAAGAAAGCGCTACTCCAGGTTTTGATTCCACAGGCTTAGAAGAAAGACTGGCGGCTTTAGAGGCCGCGGGTGCTGTTGGTGGAGATGTTGGTGGAGATGTTGGTGGAGACGTTGGTCCGGGTCCAGTTAGTACGACGGGTCCAGAGGATGGGGATGCGGCGACTCCGTATGTGCCCCCCGACCCAAATCAATACAAAGTAGCAACCGGACCCTATGGTTATAACCCATACCAAAGCGGACAATATCAATCTGACCCTTATGGACCTTCTGGTGTTCCAAAAATGGGAGGAGTTACAACTATTCCAACTCCTGATAACGGCTACACAATTTTTAACCCTTATAATAACCCTTATAATAACCCTTATAAAAAGAGCCAGTATAAAAGCTAGGAGATAAAAATAGACATTTTAGAGTTCGCGACAGCTGTGCAGCGCGCAATTGGGAAAAAAGAGCAGCAGATACAAGAAATGATGACCAACGGTGAAACAAAAGATTGGTCTCATTACCGTAATCTGGTCGGCCAAATAGAAGCGCTAAACTTCATTCGCGAAGAAATTAGAACCATTCTTAAAAATCAGGACATAGAATAATGGCTAGAACAGCGCTAGAACAAAAATGGGCCACAGAAGAGTCCGAAAAAACACCCTTAGAAAAAGTATATGACGAAGGCATTGGGCTGGACTCAAGCAAAGTTGGTGAAGATTTATTAGAAAGTCTTCCAGAACCGACTGGATGGAGAGTAATGATTCTTCCTTTTAGAGGTGAAAGAAAAACAAAGGGTGGGATTGAGCTAACAGACGAAACACTTGGAAGACAGCAAGTCAGTACCGTTTTAGGCTATGTTCTAAAAGTTGGTTCCCTAGCTTACGGCGGAGAAAGATTTTCAACCGGTCCTTGGTGCGAAGAGGGAGATTGGGTAATGTTTGGTCGTTACGCAGGATCTCGTTTTCAAATTGAGGGCGGTGAAATAAAAATACTCAATGACGATGAAATCATTGCAAGAGTACCTAACCCAGAAGCAATTCTGCATCAATTTTAACATGAGGAAAAAATCATGCCAGAGCACAAACTAAACCTAAACCCTGCCGAAGAGCTTGTACAAATTGACGATACAGGACCCGAAGTAGACGTAGAAATCGAAGAAACTCAAAACGCAACTTTTGAAGCACAGCCCGTAAAAGAAAATATTTTAGAGGCGATGCCCGAAGAAAAAACTGAAGAAAAAACTGAAGAAAAAGTAGAAGACGAACACGAAGAATACAGCAAAGGCGTACAGAAACGGATCGGTAAACTCACCGCAAAACTGCGCGAAGCAGAGCGCAGAGAACAAGCGGCCACACAATACGCGCAAAACGTACACAAAGAAAACTCAACGCTTAAACTACAAAAACAAAACACAGACGGAAATTATATTCTTTCAGAAGCAAACAGAATAACAGCTGAAACAGAAGCTACAAAAAATGTTTTACAAAAAGCAAACGAAGAACAAGACGTAGAAAAACAAGTACAAGCACAACAAAAACTGGCGGCTTTGGCGGTTGAGGCTCAACGCGTACAAGCACTTAATCAAAGAAGAGCCGCACAAAAGCAGACAGCGCCAACACAGGTCACACAAAGTTTTGCACAACAAGGAGAGCAAGCCGCTCCTATGAAACCCGATCCCAGAGCAGAGGCTTGGGCAGAAGGCAATTCTTGGTTTGGTGATGATCGTGCAATGACCATGACTTCTTTCGCTATTCACGAAGATTTGTTGAATGAAGGGTTTGACGCGACAAGCGATGAGTATTATAGTGAGATAGATAAACGAATACGAGACGAGTTTCCCCATAAATTTGGAGAAACGTCTCAACAAAGTCGTCCCGCCCAAGCGGTAGCTCCTGCAAAACGCAGCGCTAAAACTGGGCGCAAGTCTGTGAGACTCACACCTTCACAGGTAGCAATAGCGAAGAAGCTAGGTGTGCCTTTAAATGAGTACGCGAAATATGTTGAATAAACGTGGAGACAACAATGACAAAAAACAATAAAGTCGACGCAAGTCGCGAACCACGCGAAGCCCAAACTCGTGAGAAAAAACAAGCGAGAAAACCTTGGGCTCCACCGTCCGCTTTGGATGCACCGAATCCTCCAGAAGGATACGTTCACCGTTGGGTAAGAATGGAAGCTAGAGGTCAAGACGATCAGAAAAATGTGATGGCTAGACTTCGTGAAGGTTGGGAACCTGTGAGAGCAGACGAACATCCTGATTTCGATTCTCCCGTAATGGAAGAAGGTAAATTTCAAGGAGTAATTGGTGTTGGCGGATTGATTCTTTGTAGAATCCCAATCGAAACCGTCCAAGAAAGGACCGCTTACTTTACAACAAAGGCAGAGGGACAAATGGACGCGGTTGATAATGATTTGATGAAAGATGGAACACATCCTAGTATGTCAATTAGTAAACCTAATAGGCAATCTCGCGTAACAATTGGCGGAACTCAAGGTTCATCGAACTAAGGGTTTTTAATAATAATTCTTGAATAGAGGAAAAGTTTAACATGGCAAACGTAGACAAGGCTTTTGGTCTAAGACCTTATAAAGGCCTAAATGTTGGTTCAGCTGTACAAGAAGCTAATAAATATAGTATTGATCCTTCCGGATATGGCACAAGCATCTTTCAAGGTGACATGGTTATATTCGCAGGCGGATATATTAATAGAGCAGCAGCTTCTTCAGCTAACATAGTCGGTGTGTTCTCACATTGTTACTATGTCAACTCAAGCGGTGAGCCTACCTTCTCGAATTACTATCCAGCTAGTACAACGGCACTCGGAAGCGGAGCTATAGAATGTTATATCTATGACGACCCTAACCAAATGTTTCTTGTACAAGCGGACGGTGCTTCAGCCGTAACATGTATTGGTAGAAATGCTGATACTGACGGCATTGGTGGTTCAACGACTACAGGTGTTTCCACTCGTGAACTCGACTCTAGCACTATAGCAACAACGCAAGCACTTCAGCTTAAAATCGTTGGTGTTGTTCAAGATGACTCTAACGGAGATCTCACAGCGGATAATGCAAATTTGGTTGTAATAATCAATGAGCACGCTTACAGAGGTCCTGTTGCAGGAACGTAAGGAGTAATTTAGATGGCAATTAGTAGAGCACAATTGGTAAAAGAATTGCTTCCAGGCCTTAATGCATTATTTGGTCTTGAGTACGATAGATATGATAACGAACATGAAGAAATTTATGACGTCGAATCAAGCGATCGCGCTTTTGAAGAAGAAGTAATGTTAACAGGGTTTGATAGCGCACCTGTCAAGTCAGAAGGAGCAGGGGTAGCTTTTGACCAAGCGCAAGAAGCGTTTACATCAAGATATACTCACGAAACGATAGCATTGGCGTTTTCAATCACTGAGGAAGCGGTCGAAGATAACTTGTATGACAAATTGTCAGCAAGATATACTCGCGCGCTCGCCCGAAGTATGGCAAACACTAAGCAAGTAAAAGCAGCATCTGTTTTAAACAGAGCGTTCAACACAAGTTATTTAGGCGGAGACGGTAAAGAACTTTGCGCAACAGACCACCCAACTGTGGGTGGCGCTAATTTGCGTAACGAACTTTCAACTGCAGCTGACCTGAACGAAACTTCGTTGGAACAAGCTCTTATTGACATTGCAGCATTTACTGACGAACGTGGATTGAAAGTAGCTCTTCAAGGAACGAAACTAATCATTCCTAAAGAACTACAATTCACTGCCGATAGATTGTTGGAAACACCAGGACGTGTTGGAACGTCTGATAATGATATTAACGCTATGAAAAATATGGGAATGATCCCTGAAGGTTATACCGTTAATCATTATCTCACTGACACTGATGCTTGGTTCATTAAGACTGATTGTCCGAACGGATTCAAAATGTTTGACCGTTCACCAATCAGAACTTCAATGGAAGCTGATTTTGACACAGGCAATGTTCGCTACAAGGCTAGAGAAAGATACTCTTTTGGATGGAGTGATCCAAGAGCAGTATTCGGAAGCCCAGGAGCATAACCAAATATGGAACCTCGCCGGGGGTTTCTTACTCAACCCGGCACACTTTCCCTTCCTTTTTCCCAATTTTACAAGTAATATAGTTATTGTATCTAGGGATAACCCTGTCCTATCGACTGACCTAGCAGACAAGCCAAGACAATAGGACTTATTTTTTCAGGAGAAAAAATTATGGCAAAATCAACCTTTTCAGGTCCAGTTAAATCACTAGCTGGCTTTATAAGTGCAGGCTATAGCTCTGTTGTTAGTTTAACGGCTGACACAACCATAACGGTGGCTTCTCATGCCGGTAAGGTATTACTGTGTAATGATGCGGACGGGGTGTTTACACTTCCTAGCATTGTTGTTACAGAACCTACGGACAAAGGGGATCCAAACCAATTATGTAATTTAGGTGCACAATTCACTTTTATTGTCGTAACGGCAGCAACTGACATGGACATCACAACCGATGGCACAGACAAATTTGTCGGTGGCGCTTATACCGGTATTGACGACAGTGCAGCAGGTAAGACTTTTATCTCTGGCGCATCTAATGACACCTTTACACAAAACGGCACAACTAAAGGCGGTTTGGCAGGAAGCATTGTAGTTATTACTGCAATGGCAAGCGCTAAATACCATGTTGCAGCACAGCTACTTGGTTCAGGAACTTTAGTAACACCATTTGCTGACGCTTAATAGGGGGTAGATTATGGCTAATACAGTCACAGGACCCACTATTCAATATGATTATGACAAGAAATTAGTCACATATTGTTCTGTTTATTCAGATGGAAGCGCTAGCAGTACCACTTTAGTTGACGTTTCAGCTTTGAACCAGTCGGCGAATAAAGAAACATGCACGCATGTAGCTTTAAATAAAATATGGTACACCGTGAGCGGCGCCCCCGATGCACCGGCATCACTTGATTGGGACGCAACAACGGACGTTACTTTTTTGACCCTAGCTTATGACAATATGTTTGATTTCAGCACCATTGGGGGCTTGGTTAATACAGAAGCGTCTGGCTATACTGGCGATGTTTTGTTTGTTATTCCATCAACCTCCGATGCAGGAAATGAATACACAGTCTGGTGCGAATTCATAAAATATTATGAAGCGCCTAATAATTAAGAGTAGACCATGCCAGGAATGAACGAAAGAAAAAGATATATGAGAGGCGAAACCAAAACGGCTCGCGGTGATTACGGCGATAAAGCCGGTGTTTCTAATTATAAAAAGAAGTATCGTAGGCCTTAATCATGGCGACTTCAGGAACTACAACATTCGACTTGAGTGTTGATGAAATTATTGAAGAAGCATACGAACGTTGCGGAATCGAGCTTCGTACTGGGTACGATTTAGAAACCGCACGTCGTTCGTTGAATCTTATGGTTGCTGAATGGGCAAACAGAGGCCTTAATCAATGGTTAATTGTTAAAAATAATTTTACAGTTACTGATGGAACCAATTATGTAGACTTAGGCACAGATGTTGTAGACATAACTTCTGCTGTTATTCAACGCGATAGTACGGACTTCCAACTTGAGAGAATCAGCCGTTCTGATTTCTTGTATACACCGGAAAAAGCAGACAAAGCCAGACCAACTCAGTTTTTCTTAGAGAGACACATAACCCCTAGAATGTACTTATACCCCACGCCCGAAAACTCTACGGATGTGGTTTATTATTACGCACTAACAAGAATGCAAGACGTAGGGGACTTCACAAACAACATGGAAACCGTTTTTCGTTTTCTTCCGTGTATGACTGCTGGTCTGGCTTATTACATAGCAATAAAAAGAGCACCAGACAGAGTACAACTCTTAAAACAGATTTATGACGAGGAGTTTGATAGAGCAGCGTTTGAGGACATTGATTCTGTAAGCTCTAGGTTTGTTCCACCTAGAGTGGTGATATAATGGCTTTTTCTGCGGGAAAGCACGCGTGGGGAATCTGCGATATTTCAGGTCAAAGGTATAGACTAAAAGATATGAAGACACAGTGGAACGGTCTTCGTGTCGGATACGATCAATTTGACACAAAACAACCTCAACTAGATCCACCACATATAACCACAGATCCACAAGCGTTAAGAAACCCTAGACCAGACAGGACAGAACCCGTTGCAGAAGCTTTGTTAGTAAGCAACCCCTTTTTGTCTACGGCCTCTAGCGCTGTAGTAACCGTTTTTGAGGACGACCATGGAAGAACAACCGGAGACAAAGTTAGGTTTAGAGGAACTTCTCCTTTTGCTGGGCTCTCTTCGTCTGCTTTAGAAGACCCGGACGGCTACTCAATTACAATTATAAACACAGACACCTATAGCTTTGGCGTTTCTTCGGGAACGGCCACCAGTGCTACAAGAGGCGGTGGGGGTTTTGTGTCCGTAGGTCCGGCGCAAACGCTTTTACCTTTGGATCCTTTCAGGACACTAACTTCGGGAGCCAGCGCTCAAGTTCAAGTCACAGAGTTTAAGCATAATAGGACAACGGGGGACACTGTACGACTTAGAAACACGGAAGCTTTTGATGGAGTCACAACGACTGTACTTGAAGCCTCCGATGGGTATACAATAACCGTTGTAGACGACAACAACTATAAGTTTACATCAACTGGGACAGCTACCACAGGAGATGTTAGTGGTGGAGGTTCTAAAGCAACAGCAGGACCAACAACATGAGCTTTACATACAGCGGATTAAAAACAGCGGTTCAGAATTATATGGATAATTCTGAGACTACTTTTGTGAACACGTTGGATACTTTTATACAACAAGCGGAAAACCGGATTTTTAATACGATTGAGCTGAACGTATTTAGAAAGAATGTCACAGGTACGGCCGCTTCTGGAAACACTTATCTTTCTGCACCCACAGATTTCGTTGCTCCTTTAAGTTTGGCGGTTTTAAATAGTGACAGCGAATACACTTATTTATTGTTGAAGCACCCTAGTTTTATGCGTAATTACACACAATCAGCGGCCACCACGGGGACACCCAAGTTTTATGGCCAGTTTGACGACGATACTTTTATATTGGCGCCCACGCCGAACGCCAACCTGACATTTGAACTGCATTATTTATATGAGCCTAACTCACTAACAACAACCGGGGACAGTGGAACTACTTGGGTTTCAACAAACGCCCCCGATCTATTGCTTTATGGAACTTTAGTAGAAGCCAGTGTTTTTATGAAACAAGACTTAAACGAAACAAACATGTTTGAACAACGTTTTCAAGAGAACCTTGTTCGAGTCAAAGAGCTAATGGAAGGAAGAGCCACGAGAGACGAAAACCGCTTTGATAGGCAAAGAGTCCCTCAACAGTAATAAATGCTAGAAAACAAACACATTGCCTTAGTGGCTATGGGGCAAAGCCAACTGGATTATCATATGAGTATTTCTCACAGCGAGGAATACGATGAAGTGTGGGCCATTAATTCCATGTGCGCGGTTGTCAAGTGTGACCGCGTGTTTATGATGGACCCTGCTTCCCGTTTCTTTGATACTTTCGATGCTGGACCACAAACCCGTGTGATGAGAAAAACGCTTCCTAGATTAGACGTCCCAATATATTCTTGCGAACTTGATAACAGAGTTCCGGCCATAGAATTGTTTCCTTTAGAAGAATTGGTTAAAGCGTTGGGTTGCGCATATTTGAACAACACGATTGCCTACGCCATTGCTTTTGCTTTATTAAACAAAGTGGGAAAACTCAGTCTTTTCGGAGCAGATTTCAGCTATAAAACAAACGTCCATTTTGGAGAGTTGGGCAGAGGGTGCTGTGAGTTTTGGTTGTCCAAGTGCATGGACGCGGGAATGGATGTTTCGATTGGAGCACGCTCTCCAATATTGGACACTACAGTTCCTTTAAAAGAGAAACTCTATGGCTACCATAGACTTGATAACCCTCCTGTAGTATATTTAGACAAAGGTGAACTGGTTGTCGGAAAATTCTCTGATGTTATGAAGGAAGAAGCGCCTTCAGGAGTATCGGGGAGACAAGACATTGGTCCACCAGAACCAGAGAAATATTAATGGAAACTGATTCGTTTACACTCTCCATAGGAAACCTTGGAGTAAAAACAACACATGGTAGAGGCCACACAGTAGAAGAAGTTGCTGAAATGGCCACTGATAAACTGGTTTCGGTGAGCGACACAGCGCCGGGCCCCATTAGAGCGCAAGCCCATGCCTTTAAAAAAGCGTGTCTTTTTATTATTACTTACTACATGAAAGAGGCAATTAAAAACCACATGTGTACAATAGGTAATGAACTGGAATCGCAAGGGCATAAGGATCTTGCAAATATTATTAGGAGACTATAATGGCTATAACTCAGGCAATGTGTACTAGCTTTAAAAAAGAGCTTCTACAGGCGAAACATAATTTTTCGACTGGGGGAAACACTTTTAAGCTGGCTTTATACACCAGTTCCGCCACTATGTCTGCTTCTACCACTGCTTACTCTACTTCGCAGGAAGCAACAGGAACCAACTATACAGCAAAGGGAGGCACGTTGACCAAAGTGGAACCAACCACTTCAAGTACAACGGCTTACACCGATTTTGCTGATCTAACTTTTGGTACTTGCACAATTACTGCGAGAGGTTGCATGATTTTCAATGACACAGCTACAGGTGATCCATCTGTTGCAGTTTTTGATTTCGGTGGAGACAAGACAAGTACCGCAGGAAGTTTTACCATATCTTTCCCAACCGCAGACGCAAGTAACGCTGTTATTAGAATAGCGTAGGTAAGCCATGTCGCTTACAGGCTGGGGTCGAGGCACTTGGGGTCAAGCCGGCTGGGGCTCTGCTATACCTGTCGATATTACAGGGGTCGCAGGCACGGGTGGTGTTGGCTCTTTAACTGTAACAGGACAAGCGAATGTTACAGAGACAGGCGTTGCTGGAACAACCGCTCTTGGTTCTTTAAGCATCAGTGCTGATGCTAATGTTACAGAGACAGGTGTTTATGGAACGGGCTCGGTAGGAAGCTTAACCGCTACTGGCGCAGCCACTGTTACAGAAACCGGAGTCGCAGGAACCGGCGCAGTCAGTTCAGTAAGCATTTCCGCTGATGCCAATGTTTCTGAAACCGGAGTCGCAGGAACCGGCTCAGTTGGCTCTTTAACCGCTACCGGCGCCTCAAATGTTTCCGTTACAGGATTAGCTGGAACCACCGCTTTAGGCACTGAAACCGTTAGTGGTGATGCCAATGTCAGCGAAACAGGAGTAGCGGGTACTGGTGCAATAGGTACAGTCATTGCCAATGGTACAGCCATTACAGGTGTTAGTGGCGCGGCATCAACCGTTTCCCAGGGCGATGAAACAGTCACTTGTGACGCAAACGTCTATCCAACAACGGTTGCTGGGACAGGCGCAGTAGGATCTCTAACCACTCAAACCGAAAACACTGTTTCAATTACAGGGGTCTATGGAACAGGCGTAGTTGGTGATCCATCGGTCATTATAGGTGTCGATGTTTCAATTACAGGGGTCTATGGAACAGGTCAAATCAGTCAACTCCTTGTTTGGGGCAACATTGTTCCAGGGCAAGATGCTGAATGGGCCGCAATCGACGATTCTCAAACACCTGGTTGGTCCGAGGTCGACGATTCTCAAACACCGAATTGGCAAACAACGGACGATTCACAAACACCTGGTTGGTCCGAGGTCGACGATTCTCAGTCCCCAGATTGGACAGATGTTGCGGCATAGCATAATTAAGATTATAATCAATTAAATAAACAGAGGCATATAATGGCAACTTATGTAAACGATCTAAGACTCAAAGAAATCGCCACAGGCGATGAGTCGGGTACTTGGGGAACGAGTACCAATACAAATTTAGAATTAATCGGAGAGGCGATGGGCTATGGCACAGAGGCAGTCGCAAACGCTTCTACACACACCATCACGATGGCTGATGGAGCGACAGACGGTTTCCGTTGTACGTTCTTAAGACTTACAGGTGGTGGTCAGGCTTGTACAGTCACGCTGGCTCCTAACACACTCTCTCACACATGGATCATCAGAAACACCACAAGTTACGCACTGACCTTTTCGCAAGGATCAGGAGCGAACGTCATCATCGCGGCAGGGCAAGCAAAAATCGTTACGACAGACGGTCTAGGATCGGGCGCTGTTGTTTATGAATGCTTGGAAGACCTTGAGTTAGGTGGAACGCTCACCGTTGGCATAGACGACACGGGCTATGACGTTAAATTTTTCGGAGCCACTTCTGGTAAATATGCCCTATGGGATGAATCGGCTGACAGTTGGATTATTAGCGGAACGCAATCAACAGTAACGGCTGGAACATCAAACTACATTGCTGGTGTCAACGCAGGTAACAGCATTGCAAGCGGTGGTAATTATAATACTGTCGTAGGCGATGAAGCGGGTACTGCGATTACTACGGGTGACCAAAATGTTGCAATAGGTTATCAAGCTCTTGATGCTGAAGATACAGGCAGTGGTAATGTTGCTATAGGTAGGTCTGCTTTGTCTGCTTTAAATCAAGATTCTACAGCTTACAACGTGGCTGTTGGTTTGAACGCAGGTATGTCAGTAACCACAGGCGTTCAAAACACGCTTATAGGTGGTCTAGCAGGGGATGCTATTACTACTGGTAGTTACAATACATCTTTAGGATATACTTCTTTATCAACAAACACTACAGGTGCAGAAAATACTGCTATTGGTAGAGAATCTTTATTATTAAATACAACAGGTTCAAATAACGTAGGGGTTGGTCAAGGCTCATTACAACAAAACACCACAGCATCAAATAATGCAGCGGTTGGTTATGATTCTTTAAAAGCAAACACCACAGGGGATAGTAACGTAGCCGTTGGTAATCAAGCACTAGATGCCAATACAACAGGTGCTAATAATGTTTCAGTGGGTTCAGGTTCATTAGGAGCAAACACCACAGCTTCTAACAACACAGCAATGGGTAAATCAGCTTTAGGAGCCAATACCACAGGCGCAACAAATGTAGCCATAGGCTCTGCTGCTTTGGATGCAAACACTACGGCTAGTAATAACGTAGCTGTTGGTTATAATGCGCTTACTACCAATACTACTGGCGCACAGAATGTTGCTATCGGACGTGAAGCACTAGAGAAGAATACTACAGCATCTAACAACACAGCAGTTGGTTATCAAGCCTTAGAAGAAAACACCACAGGGAATAACAATGTTAGTGTTGGTTATGCAGCTTTAACAGCAAACACCACAGGCGCTGGTAATGTTGCAATCGGTAAAGATACCTTAATAGCTAATACCACAGCATCAAATAACGTGGCTATTGGGATAGCTGCTTTATATACAAACACCATAGGCGACAAAAATATAGGAGTTGGTTATCAAGCCTTAGAAAAAAATACCGAAGGTTCTAACAACGTTGCTATGGGAGATAGAGCATTAGAAGAAAACACTACAGCAGATAACAACACAGCAATAGGTACTTTGGCGCTTACAGCAAACACCACAGGAACAGCAAACGTGGCTTTGGGTGCTTTAGCATTGGATGCCAATACGACAGGTGGTCAAAATGTCGCAGTTGGTGACAATGCTTTAGGTGCTAATACAACAGCAGAAAAAAATATTGCTATAGGTAGTGGTGCTTTAGGTGCTAATACAACTGGGG
>Ga0208011_1000671_pt1 | contig 12666 bp, 15 predicted proteins | sample 7_EtaG_FD_184080 | JGI IMG/M metagenome (GOLD analysis project Ga0208011, IMG submission 184080) | Marine viral communities from the Subarctic Pacific Ocean - 7_ETSP_OMZ_AT15161 metaG (SPAdes) (version 2) | ecosystem: Environmental > Aquatic > Marine > Oceanic | place: Pacific Ocean | collected... | reverse complement strand
AAAGGAAGCTTCAACAAGTGAATCATTTTCTCAAATGAAAAATTTAATGAGTAATGGAATACCAATGATATTTCCAAGAGAAGAAGGTGAACTTCAAAAAAAATATTACGATAAAGTAATGAACAATGGTGATGTTGGTGTGTTTCTTCAAGCTATACAAGTTGGTGACCCTAAAGCTATAAAATTATGGTCAAAGGTTGAGAAAGTAATAAAAAAGAATATAGCTGATTTCTATAAAGAAGATATTATGATTAAGAAAAAATTAAATAGTGAAAGAAATAAAATGTTGATGATGATGGGTAAATATGGGAAGAAATTAGAAGTATGAAACTTCAAGACTTATTAAAAGATATTGAATTAGGTAAGGTTTATACTGATAAAGATAAACCACCTTTTAAGGTCAATGAAGGTATGAGAAGATTCAAAGTATATGTATCTGGTGAATCTGAACCTCTTATTCTTTTAGGTAAGAATGAAAAAGAAGTTAAACAAGTAGCTCATCAGATGATACAGAATAGTAGTGTGAAGATTAAGAAGGTTGTTAAAGAAGGAAAATTCAAATTATCTTCTGATGCTGATATGACATGGAGTGGTAATAATGTTGTCATTATGGCGGGCAATAAAAGAATAGTTTTAAGTAGAAAAGAATTGGCTAAATTATTAAAAGGTGCTAAAATGCATAGACTCGCTGCTGGTTATGAACCCAAAGATGAGATGACTGAGGGTTTCGGTGGAGTAACATCACCACCACCATTTTCATCACCAGAAGCTAAAAAAGTTGTTGATGACGCATTAAGAAAGTATTCAAAAGAATTAAGAAAACTACAAGGTAAAGTGGTAAAGGATTGGATGGCAAAAGCAAAAAATGGTGTAATTGATTTCTTTGATTTAGCTAGAGGATTTCAACATGGTGACTTATCAAGAGCTTATCCTTATGAAGTAGAGTTTTTACAAAAAGTTTTAACAAAAGATAAAATCGTAGATAGATTTAGAAAATATTTCGGTGGTAAGAAAGGAAAGAAAAGATAATGGCAGCTACAAATAAAGATATTATAGAAAAATTAGAATGTGTTGAAACTAAATTAATGAGTGGTGAATTAGAACAAATACACCAAGTTGTTAATGAAATAAAAGAAATTTTATTAGACCCAGAAGATGGTGTTATTGTTCGTGTAAATAAAAACACATTTTGGAGAAAAGAATTGGATGCTGGTGAGTTTAAACTATTGTTGAGATGGAAACAAACTGTTACTCACGCTATGTGGATAGCGTATACGGCATTAACTGGAATTATAATAAAACTAATGTTTTGGACATAGGGAGACAAAAATGGCAAAATTAAAAAACATACTACAAGAGGTGTTTGAAGACTCACCACAAGTAGATAAATACAAAGTAGTTGAAGGTGTTAAGAACTTTGGTATTGTTGGTAAACAACTTTACAACAATAATAACATAGTTGAAACCGCTAAACAATTAGCTGAAATTGCAGAAGCTGCTCATCATCACATTTTAGGTGAAAATGATGATTGGTTTGACAAGATTTCAGTAAATAAAAATATGAAATCATTAAAAGGTAGTGTTGTAGAATTTACAAAAACTGCTAAAGAAGCACAAGCTTTAAATCAAAGAATGACTGCATTATATGAAGACATTGGACATGTATTGAATCGTTATTATGATATTGATGAAGCTCTTGACCCAGTGGGTAAAGAAGATGGTGACATTGATAATGATGGTGATAAAGATGATTCAGATGAATATTTACAAAAGAAAAGAGATGCAATATCTAAAGCTATCAAAAAAGATGAATCAGTAAAACCTAAGAGATTATCAGATATTGGTGGTGTAGTTAATATACCAGCACTTGGAGATTTTGTAAAAGGTAAGTAATGAATTTACTTCATCACTTAATTCATTTCCTAATCTATAGTGCTTTAATATGGCAGATAGTATTAGGTTGTTACATAATACTAATATGGGTTTCAAAAAACTTAAAGTTTCACAAGTCTCCCAACTTTAATATCGGAGAAGTAATAAAAACTTCAACGATAGAGGAAACAAAAGTTAAAAAGAATATGGGGCCAATAGAAGTAGATGTAAAGAGTAATATGATAATGGACACAAAATCAGATGAATCAAGTGTCAAGTTAGACGAAAAAATTAAGGGTAAAGTAAAAACCCAAAAAGATAAGTTGAGGAATTTAAGAAAATGATTAAACTAAAAGATATATTAAAATCAAAGAAAAAACTCAATGAATATAAAGCTATAGATGAGAAAGAATATATTAAAAGAGTAGCAGCTCATTATCAGACTGGTATTATTTTGGGGAAAATGGCTCAACAGATGGATAAAGCAAATAGAACTGAAACAGAACATAAAGTATTATATATGAGTTTAGTTAAATACACAAAAATGTTAAAAAAGAATTTTAAATTATAAAATAAGAGGTTAATATGGCAAAAGGCTTAGATTGTGGGACAAGTTATTATATAACAGCCACAGAAAATAGTATAAAAAAACAAAGAAATGTATTCTTAACCGTTGACGGAGATGCAAATCAAGTCAAAAGAATGTTAAAGAGACAAAACATTCCTTTCGTTGAAAAAGCAGGTAAGGTTCATATCGTTGGACAACACGCTTTTAATTATGCTCAAATATTTAGTACGACAGAATTAAAGAGACCAATGTCTCAAGGGTTATTAAACCCGAAGGAAAAAGATGCACTACCTGTATTGAATGCAATTATAGGTGAGTTGATTGGGAAAGCTAAAAAAGATGAAGTATGTGTTTATTGCATACCTGCTAAACCAATTGACCAAACAAGAGAAGTTTCTTATCACGAAGATGTATTGAAACAGATTATTGAAACATATGGATACAATGTCAAAGTTATAGAGGAGAGTGTTGCTCTCGCTTACGAAGGACTTGTAGATAATGATTTAACAGGGATTGCAATATCTATGGGTGCTGGAATGTGTAATATATGTGTGATGTATCAAGGGATGAGTGCACTCTCCTTTTCTGTAGCAAGAGGTGGAGATTGGATAGATGAATGTGTAGCATCGGATTGTGGTGTTACAAAGGCAAAAGTGATAAGTGTTAAAGAAAACTCAAGTAAGTTGGATTTAACAAAAAGTGCAATAAATGATATTTATAATGAGGGAAGTGATGAGTATAATATCATTAATGCCATTCGTTCATATTACGGAGCATTAGTGAATTACTTATTAACAAACTTAACAAATCAGTTCAATAATGCTGAAAGTGTTCCAAACTTCCCAAATGCAATACCGATTGTATTTGGTGGTGGAACATCATTGGTTAAAGGTTTTATGGAAGTGGTAGGAGAACAATTTAATCAAGATGAATTTCCAATTGAAGTAGAGAAATTCACATTAGTAGAAGACGCTCACACAGCAGTCGCAAGAGGTTGTTTAAGTGAAGCACAACTCATAGAGGAGGAAGATGGTGAAACTAAAGAAGAGTCAACTTAAAGAATTAATCAGACATTCAATTAGAGAACTTACATCTGAAAGAGAAGATGTGACTGAATCTAAGAAAAGAAGGTTTACCGTCAAAGAAGTAAGAATGTGGATGAAAAAATTAGAAGAAAATCGTTATAAGAAAGTATATAATTCAGACGCTCGTAGAGTGGCTTGGATGGTGAATAACGAAGGTGTTGAAATATCAGAAATGCCTAAATCAATGAGTAAGAAATGGTCTAAAGCTCAATACGGAAGAGAAAGATATTTGGCTAATGAGTTTATAAAATCTAAATCAGAACAAATGACTGAAGGAAAACTTACAGAAATTTCTTCAAAGGCGGTTCAAGGTCTTAAAGATAAAAAAGGAAATATGTGGGATTATCATTGGAAACTACCACCAAGAGAAAGATACCTTAAATCAAAAGATGGAGTAACTAAAATTAACATTGTAGATTTTATGACTGGTAAAGGTAAATTTAATTGGAAAAAAGAAAAAAATTTAATGAATCAAATACATAAGATAAATAAAAAATTAAAAATAGGAGTATTGGTAGACGAAGAAAAACTTACAGAAAAAGTTAAATATAAAAAAGACAAAAAAATTGGTGGTGAATGGTATACTAAACAAGGAACTCATAAACATCAAATGAAAGCTAATATTATTGCTAAAAGAGAATTTGGTAGATACTATGATACCGAAGTAGTAAAAGAAAAAGGTGGATATACCATATATGTTAAACCTTTGAAAGAAGGAAAACTTACAGAAGCCATTAGTGGTGCTGATAGAAAAATACTATTTATTCTTGTTAGAGAAATAGTTAGAAATCTTAAATCACAAATTAAAAATATGGATGTGAATAATAAATCTCATTTGAATAGAGTTGGTAGTTCAATTCTTGCTATCATAAGAGCTATGTCATATTCACCAGATAATGTAAATTATAAAAACTTCAAAAAGTATTTTCCAAAAGGATTTAATAGTAAATTAATTCAAAAGAAATTAAAACAATTCCATAGTCAAACTGATAAAGTTCAAATGACATTAGTTACACAAGCTATAAAGAATGAACTTGGTGAAGGAGTTAAAGAAGCTGTTCGTGCTAGTGTGGCAAGATTCTTATATATTCCAAAAAAAGATATAAAAAGAGCTATAAAGGTAGTAAAATCTATGCCTTTCAGTCTAAAAGGAAAAGTTGAAATACAGAAAAAGCCATCCGATAAAGTTAAAGGATTTTATGCAATCACAACAGAAAAACAATTATTCAATGCAGTGGTAGAATTTTTAGCTACTGCTGATATAGGTGTAAAAACAATTTCACAAGGAAAAATGTAAAACAAACAAAGAGGTAATATGAAAAATAGAAAGAATTTTAGGAGAAAGCCTAAAAAACAGTTACAAGGATTACAAGTAGAAGTATATAACAATGAAGTAGAAAAAGCTATGAGAATACTTAAAAGAAAAGTAAAAGATAGTAATTTATTCATTGATTTAAGAAAAAAAGAATACTTTGAAAAACCCTCAAGAGTCAAAAGAGAAAAAAGAAATCTTGCCAAATTAAGAAATCAATATCAAGTTCAAAAAAGAAAAAGAAAATTATTAAAAAAATCATAGATTTTTATTAATTTTTAATATTTATTACTGAAAAACACAATACACCGTCTATCCTTTTACGGTGTCTAAATATAACTTAACAAACATTAAGTTTCCTGAATAAACTTATTCCAAAAAATACATTGAGGAGAAATATCATGGGAGATATTTTAAAAGAAGCTATTGCTGATGCTAAAGCAGTTAGAGAAACTGCATTAGAAAATGCTAAAATGGCTTTAGAAGAGGCATTCACACCTCAAATCAAATCTATGCTTTCTGCTAAGTTAAAGGAAGAAGAACTTGAAGAAGATGAAGTTCCTGTAACTGAGGAAGAAGATGAAGATGGTGATGATGAAGTTGCTTTTGAAGATGAAGAAGCTGGTGATGAAGAAGTTCCTGCTGAAGAAGGTGAAGATTATGGTGACGAAGAAGTTGCTGATGAAGTTCCTGCTGAAGAAGGTTCTTATTCTGAAGATGAAGAAGCTGGTGACGAAGAAGAAGTTGAAGAAGAAAATCTTGACTTAGAAGCTATCATTAAAGAGTTAGAGTCTGAATTAACTGAAGACGATGATGAAGATGATGATGACGAAGAAGTTGAAGAATCTGCTGAAGCTGTTTCTGAAGATACTGTTGAAGAATCTGATGAACCTGTTGAAGAGTCTACTGAAGAAGTTGACGAAGAAATTGAAATAGACGAAAATGCTCTTACAGAAGAAGAAGAGGAAGAAGTTGAAGAATCTAATACTTCTGCACTTGAATCTGAACTTAAAGAGTATAAAGAAGCTGTTCATTTCTTAAAAGACAAACTTCACGAAGTAAACATCTTGAATGCTAAACTATTATTTACAAATAAACTATTTAAAGCTTATTCGTTAGATAATAATCAAAAACTTAAAGTGGTTGAAACATTTGACAGAGCACAAACTACAAGAGAGATTAAACTTGTTTATTCTACACTTGCAGAACAGTTCGCTGACAATGGTTCAATCGTAAACAAAAAATCAATTAGTGAATCAGCTAGTACACCTGTTGCATCAACTAAACCATCTACAGAATCTCGTAAAGTGATTTCTGAAGAGGTTCAAGTTGCTAACAGGTTCAAAAAACTTGCTGGTTTAATTAAATAATATAGGAGAAAAATATAATGTCAAATTATGTTAATGATGCGTTATTAGACGCATCTCCTTATAAAAAACAAGCCGATGAAGCAAAAGCTCTCGTTAATAAATGGGACAAAACTGGTTTATTGGATGGTTTAAATGAGGATTTTCAAAGAAGTGGTATGGCGGTTATGCTTGAAAACCAAGCAAAACAGCTTATCAATGAAAACTCTTCTACTGGTGGTGGTGCAGGTAGTTCTAATACTGCTACTGCTGGTTCTGAAGAATGGTCTGGTGTTGCTCTTCCGTTAGTTCGTAGAATTTTCGGTGAGATTGCAGCTCAAGACTTTGTATCAGTTCAACCAATGAACTTACCATCTGGTCTAGTATTTTACTTAGACTTTAAATATGGTACAACTACTGGTGGAAATCAAGGTTTAGGCTTTGGTTCAGCCCAATCTGCTCCTGTTGCTGGTGGTAGTGTAAATTCATTAGCTGGTAAAACAGGTCCTAACTCTCCATCAGGTTCATCTACTCCATACGGTGTTGGTGGTCTTTATGGTGCTGGTAGATATGACTATTCAGTTAACCAATCAGAGTCAAGTGAATTAACAGATGGTACTGCTATTGATGGTGCATGTGCAACTACAACATATGAATCTGGTTCAGTAACTTATAAAGATATTAACTTTAATCAAGAACATTCTGCTTCTTTAGCATCTGGTGAATTAGTTAAAATTAATGTTTTAGGTACTGATTTATCAAATGCTGACTTTAAAGCTGTTAGAGCTTTTGGTATCAGTTCTGCTTCTGCAGATACAACATTTGTTGCTTTATTACCTGAATTTACATCATATGATGGTACAAATGTATCTTTCATCATATCTGGTTCAAGTGTTGCTAATGTTGGTGATCCTGCACAACATATTAAAATAGGATTCACAACACAACCTACTGAAGCTTCAAGAGGTGACTTTGAAGATACTGCTGGTGATGCTACTGCTGATTCATTATCAATACCAGAAGTTGACTTACAATTAAAGTCTTCTGCTATCGTAGCGAAAACAAGAAAACTAAAAGCTGTATGGTCTCCTGAGTTAGCTCAAGACTTAAATGCTTATCATTCTGTTGACGCTGAAGCTGAATTAACATCTATGTTATCTGAATACATTTCTATGGAAATTGATTTAGAAATCTTAGATATGTTAATCTCAGATGCAGTAACAGAAGATTTCTGGTCTGCTACTCCAGGTGAGGATTATAATGGAACAGGTACTGATGAAAGTGGTTGGAACATTACAACATTCTACGGAACAAGATTTGAATGGTATCAAACTCTATTGGGTAAAATCCAAAAGGTTTCTAATGAAATCCAAAGATTAACTCTTAGAGGTGGTGCTAACTTCGTTGTTGTTTCACCGACTGTTGCTACAATCTTGGAATCAATTCCAGGATACTCAGTTGCTACAGATGGATTGAAAACTCAGTTCGCAGCTGGTGTTCAAGTTGCGGGAAGTATACAAAATAGATTTACTGTATACAAAAACCCATATATGACTGAGAACAAAATACTTGTTGGTTTCAGAGGAAGTAACTTCCTTGAAACTGGTGCGGTATACTCACCATATGTACCACTAATCATGACTCCATTAGTATATGATCCAAGTGACTTCACTCCAAGAAAAGGTGTGATGACACGATATGCTAAGAAAATGATTAGACCTGAGTTCTATGGTACAATTAATTGTAAAGACTTAAACTTAGTATAAGTTAATTAATTCTTTACTAACCTCTTAATATGAGGAGGTTAACTTAGTTGAAAAGCCCCTACTTTTTGTGGGGGTTTTTCTTTTTGAATTGATATTTATATATGAATTATATTTTATAATTTACTAGCCAAAGTAGTCACTAAACATGGTTAGTATAAAAAAATTAACAAACCTAGAGAGTAGTGACTCAACATTTAGGAGAAAAAAATGGCAACAAGAATAGGAAAATATAAAATTTCTAAAAGAGAAAGTGAAGTATCTTTAAGAGATGGTGGACAAGTTGATGGTACATTAATCGCAGAGGGTGGTAGTGCAACAGGTGCTGCTGCTGGTGGTTCGGCTGCAGGTACTTTAGCTGGTGGTGATAATGCCGGTACAATAACAGTATCTACACAATTAGCTAATACTAATACATTCACAGTTACTTGGGGAACTGCAAGAGCAGCTGCTCCAAATTGTGTTGTAACGAGTAATGTTGGTGTAGTAAATTGGGGTTACACTGTTTCAACAACAGCTTTAACAATCACTGCTACTGGTAATACAAGTACAGGTGATATACACTATGTTTGTCTATAATAGTTAAATTATTAAATGTTATTAAACAACTTAAAAGGGTAAGATATTTTCTTATCCTTTTTTGTTTATATTGATATTTATATATGAAGAATTATACCTTTTTTGGAGAAATAAATGTCTAAATTTAATTATTTATATACAGACCCAACATTAGCTTTGGAAGTAACTGGTTCAACTCCTCACGCTATTTATGATACAGATTCGGAATTTCAAACTGATAGTTTAACTATTTGTAAATATGTTTCAAGAAAACTTGGACATCCAGTTATGCAATTAGAGTTCAACAGTGGTTCTATTTATGCTTGTTTTGAAGAAGCAGTATCAGAATATTCACAACAAATCAATCACTACAATACAAAGAATTGGATGTGGGAACATTATGGGAACACCACTACTGGTTCTAATTTTAGTTCAACGGGTTCACATCAAGCTGAAACTCCAAATGGGGGAATGTCATTATTCACTTTAGCAGAACAATACGGACAAGCTGTTAATGTTGGTGGTAATGCGACACTATTTAGTGGTTCTATTGGTTTAACTTCATCTAAACAAGTATATGATTTAACAAGTGATGCTACTTTAGAATCAAGTATTGGTACAAATAATAAATTAGAAATACAAAGGGTATTTAATCAAGGTCCTGCTGCTATATCTAAATTCTATGACCCATTTGCTGGAACTTATGATAATATAGAATTATTGGATTCATTTGGATTTGGTAATGTATCTCCAGCAGTTTCTTATATAATGAGACCAATATCATATGATTTAGCTAGAGCAAATGCAATAGAAACAAATGACTTGATTAGAAAATCTGCATATTCATTTGAATTGGTGAATAATAAAATGAGAATATTTCCTAAACCAACAACTCAAGACTCTGGTAGTTTAATATATTTTCATTATTATAAAAGAAATGATAGAATTGATGTAACACAAGATTATACAAGTAACAAAGTATCCGACCCATCTAATATCCCATACAAATTTATTACATACACTGAGATAAATTCAATGGGTAGAAATTGGATTAGAAAATACACATTAGCATTAGCAAAAGAATTATTAGGAATTATAAGAAGTAAATACGCTTCAATGCCACTTCCAAATGGTGAAGTTTCATTAGATGGTGAATCACTTAAAGCTGAAGGTAGAGAAGAAAAAGCAAATCTATTAGAAGAATTAAGTTTATTCTTTGAAGCTGTTAGTAAAAAGGAACAAGCAATTACAGAACAAGAAGTTGCAAATGCTCAACAAGAAGTATTGAATAAAGCTCCATTAAAAATATACATAGGATAAATAAATGTCACAAACAAAACCATTTTTTATACCACAAAAAGAGTTTGATTTAATTAATCAAATGAATGAAGAATTAATTGATGAGATTGTCGGACAATCGGTTGATATTTATAAAGTGAATATTGAAAAAACAGAAGACAATATGTATGGTGAATCAACTGCTAAATACTATGATATAGGATTCAGAGTTAATTGTTTAATTGAATATGCAGAACCTGAAATTGTTCAAGAAGATTTTGGTGCTGATTTAAATAGTAATATCAGTATGTTCTTCCAAAGAGAAAATCTATCAAGTGGTTCATTGAATTTTTATCCAGAAATGGGTGATATTGTGGATTGGAATAATTACTATTGGGAAATCAATGGAACAACAGAGCCACAATTATTCGGAGGACATCCAAATTTTAAACATAATATTGTAGCAACTGCTAATCGTTCAAGATTATCATCGTTACAAATAGAAGAGAGGCCAAGATAATGCCAAATAGAGCAGCAAAACAAAGAAAACAAGACAGACAGAAAAAGAATAAGATTTTAGAAAGAACTGGTAGAACACCAGCACAAATAAAAAGATTTAAAAAACGAGGTATAAAATAAATGAGTTTAGATATATTAAAAGAAAGATTTAGTGGAAAACCAATAACTTCTCAATATGAAGACCAGATAGAAAACAAAGAAAAAATTATTGAAAGGTTAGAGGAAAATACACAAAATTTATCTAATCAAGTTGTAAATTTGGAAAATGAAAAGAATAATCTTTTACAGGAATTAAATAAAGCGAGACATTTTGAAGAGGGTACTTTTTCAATAAAAGAAAAAGATTATATAAATAAACTTCAATTAAAAGAAAATGATATTAAAAAAATTAAATCAGAGTTTAATCCTTTATATGAAAAAATTAATGAACAAAAAGAAAGACTTTCTTATAAAGATAGTGTGATTGAAAAAGCTAAAAAACTTAATAAACAATTAAATGAAAAATTTAATAAGTTAAATCATAAATTAAATCACGAAACTAAAAATAGTAAAAAAGTTGTCAATGAAGTTAAGACGGAAAGAAAAAGAGTATATCAAGAATATATAAATAATTTAGATACATATGAAAAAGCTTTAGTATCAAAAAATGATAAGATTGACAATTACAAAACTAAACTAAAAGAATCTTTAGATAAATTAAAAGAAGTTAGTAATTTAATTGTCAATCTAAAAAAAGACATTAAAATTAATGAAAATGTAAGACAAGAATTAAGAGAAAAAAAGGAAGAAGTTACAAATTTAAATGGACAAGTATATTCATTATCAAAAGAAGTAACACATCTTACAAGTTTATCACAAGAAAATTCTATATTAGAAGCTAAATTAGAAAAAGCTCAAAGTTTTCAAGATATAATAGTTGATAGAAAAGATGAGTTTGATAAATTTTTAAAAGAAACAAATAATTTAAGCACATTTAAATTAGTTGGAACATTATCAGAAATTTCAAGAAAAAAACAAGGTAGTGAAAAATTAACTTGGAACAAATGGTTGGAAATACCAGAAAGTAATTATTTGTTTCAATTAGATGAAACGATAGCTAAAAAAATATTTAACGAAAGTCAAATGATAATTGATAAATCAAGAATATCTATGAAAGGTAATTTAAATGAAGCTAGACATTATAGTACAGGTAGAGGAGATGCGCCGGATAATAGATTATTACCATTAAAGTTTAATGGTATAAAAGGATACTACACATCAAGAGATACTAATTTTCCAGCAGATGGTGGTGACATTACTACATGGCAAGATTTAAGTGTTAATAAAAATCACTTAGTAACACCTGGTTCAACACACAATGGTACTACATCAGGATTATCAGGTAGTGGAACAATTGGAGCACCATCACGAAACACTACAAACAATAGTGTGTTTTTTGATAGATTGGATGGTGAGAACAATGCTGATTATTTGAACTTTAAAAATAAAATAACATTTGATGAAATGACTGTTTTTATGGTAGTGGAAACAACTGGTTCTACTGGAACTCATGTTCACAAATATTTAGAATCATATGATGATGAAAGTGGTGTTGGTTCATTTGCTTTAAACAATAGTTCAAATATGAATTATAGAGTTAGAGGAGATGATGGGACAACTGATACTGGAATTGTCACAGTTGGTGATGGTGGTGGTGGAACAGAAGCTGTTAAACATTTGATAACAATTACAAAAACAAAATTTTCAACCTCAGCACCAACGGGCTCTATTTTGAAACTTTATGTTGATAATGATTTAGAAAATATTAAAGATGGAACTGGATATAATGATAATGTTCCAATCAATGTAGACCATATAGCCGGTAGTGCTACAGGAAAAACTAATGGTTTTAAAGGACATTGGTATGAATTAGCTTTATATGATAGAGTTTTAACAGATAATGAACTTTCACAATCACAAGCATACTATATTGAAAGAACAAATATTTAAGGATAAACAATGGCTGTTCAACAAATCATAGGAAAGAAAATTACGAAGTTTGATACTTCTAATCCTAATTACCAAGAAAAACCTCAAATTAAAAAAGAGGAAGTTAGTGGTAATGTTAGAGATGATGAAGATGTTTATGGTGAAAGAAAACATACTTATACACCTGAACCAAATGGTAATTTACAGATGGAACAGATGATGGGTAAGTTGATGAATAAGTTAGATAACTTTGATTCACCAAGTCAAACAGGAACAAAAGCCATTGAAGTAGATATTAAGAAAGAAATTGCAATAGGTAAAGCTGATATGAGTAGTATTAAATCAGAAGAAGTAAAAGGCAAAGTAAATAATAAACTTGATAAACTAAAAGCATTGA
>Ga0208011_1000666_pt1 | contig 12720 bp, 19 predicted proteins | sample 7_EtaG_FD_184080 | JGI IMG/M metagenome (GOLD analysis project Ga0208011, IMG submission 184080) | Marine viral communities from the Subarctic Pacific Ocean - 7_ETSP_OMZ_AT15161 metaG (SPAdes) (version 2) | ecosystem: Environmental > Aquatic > Marine > Oceanic | place: Pacific Ocean | collected... | reverse complement strand
CTGCAGATAGTACAACCTGGATTTTTTGTGGCGTAAATACCCATGCTATCATCAGCCTCTAATGTAGGCATAATAATAACTTCATATTGCTGTGTTAAAGCATTGATAACCCTTTTATATCCGCAGGGTTTCTTGCGGTTGCGATGACCTTTGTAATCCGGTAAAATTTCTTTTCGGAAATTTGTTGAGTCAGAAAAGAATAAGATTACAGAAGGCACATCCCATAGGAAATGTCCTTTTATTTTACTTATCTCTCTAGTAGCAGCTCTCATTGCATCTGAAAACTTACTTGTTACCAAAATTACATCGTCACCCCAATCGATTTCAGTTTCCGCAGCTGCACATGCCTTATAGACTATAAAGTCTGCGTCGATCAGTAGTTTCATAAATTGTTAGTGGACTTCTGCCCAATTACTTCCCGACTTTGCTTCTGCAGCAATTGGGATTCGTAACTTGTAGTGTTCTCCAGATTGTGTAGCTGTCCATTCAAGTAAAAACTTTAAATCTTCAGCATAATCTGGGGTTGTTTCGTATTGTAGCTCATCATGCACAAAGGCTAATTGATGAGTGTGATCGTGTGGCAATGTAGCATAGTGTGCTAGTACCATCCATCTTTTGGCGAGCGTTGCTGAGGATCCTTGGATGAGGTAATTGAGAGACTTGTGCCTTTGGTCAACGCCGATATTCCTACCGTCGATGCTCCTGACAAAACCTCTTTCCGAAACTCGTTTAACAGCCTTAAGGAGATCGGAAAGACCTTCAATGGCGTCAACATACGCAGCGCGAATTTCTTTACCCTTTCTCTTTGCTTGATCTTCCCCAAGGCTTCCATCGAAGGATGTGCCAATCTTTTTGTCTCCTGCTCCATATAAGAATGCATAGGTAACTGTTTTAACTTGTTTTCTAGTAATTCCAATTTTCTTAGCGTTTTCTGTGTGGATGTCTCCGTTAAGTATGATATCCGCGTATTTACCGCCGTCATACCTAGCAAGATAATGTGCCAACATGCGTAACTCAATACCCGAAAGATCAGCGCCAACCATAACCATCCCTGGTGTAGGTAAAAACAAAGACCTAAATCTTTCATCGCTTGGTACCTGTGCTAAGTTTGGATTTCTGTGGCTACATCTGTGTGTAGCACACCCTACAGAACAATGGTGATGAATACGTTTAGCATTCGTACATAATTTGAGCCATGCGTTCACGCCTTCGGAGATCATCCCAAGCTTCTTTGTTAGATCTAAAAGTCGTAGACAGTGCTTCGAGAATGGATTGTTTATCTCGCTCAGTGTAGTCTCGTCTATAATAGGCTTCCCCGTTGTAGTCAATTGGGTCGGCTTCCAGTCGTAATGCGTCTGGAGTATCCATGCTATTTGATCTCTTGATGTAGGGTTAAATTCTTTGAGCCGTTGCAGTTCAGCTCCTTTTATGTATCCTTGCCGTGAGTTATCTCGTTTAGGAGTGAACATCGCTCCGGCAACGAAAGGGTATTGCTCTCGAAGTACTCTAGTAGTTTCTTCCAGCTCTCGTCTGAGAGTTGATTCAAGTTCTTGAGCTCCTGGTTCATTAAAGTACCATCCATGTTCCTCCTGTTGTTGTAGTATTTGAGCTACCTGGTGCTCCATTTGGACCCATCCAGGTAAGGGCGGAAGTGGTCGCATAGTTTCTTAGTAACAGCAACGTCTTGTATACAGTAATCTTCTAATTCTTGACTCCACTCTTTCCAGTCTGTGTTTTTTCCATAATCTCCTTTGTACTCACCTAGTCTATAGCCATATGCTTCCAACGAATGACGACCATATAATTGTAAAGGCATGTGTGCCCAATTACGTTGTTTATCTAAGTCGTTAAGTCGTGGATGATAGAGGCGACTAAGGAGCAGGGTATCAACAATAATACCCATAGGTTTAAAGAAGGGATAAAGCTTACGAATAACTGGTAGATCATAACCAATAATATTATGTCCACAAATAACAGCAGCTTGTTCAATGTATTGTATCGCTCGTACAATAGGAGACGACATTCCTTTACCAGGACATTCATCATTGAACGACTCAACTTGATTAAGTTCGCTATTATAGTATGCAATACAGTTGATTTGGGTGACATCATTATACAGTCCGTTAGCTTCAAGATCAAAAATTAATGTACTACCGTCCGTTCCATGTAAAGGTTTTGTCTTTAAACTTGGCTTTTGCAATGGCTTCAGGTGTAGGTGGGTTAGGTTTATTTAAACGACTAACATATTCATCCCAAGGATGTACATAATTAGAAGTCTGTTGCGGGGTTGAATGTTGTGGATTCAGCTTCATGTTCAATGAATTTACAAGTGTTAAGGTCATACTCTAATTGGCAAGCGACGCCGACCTCGCCTGAATGGCGATTCTTAAGGACTCTGACAGTCGTAAGGCTTCGTTTATTGTCGGTCTGCTGGTCACGTTCGAGTGCGACCACTGTGTCAGACAGCTGCGCAATAGCCGCAGATCCTCTGAGTTGTCCAAGGGTAACTCTTGCACCCTCTTCATGGTTTGTGTCACTGTTAGTTCTTCTTAAATGTGATACAAGGAATAATGCTATCCCTGTACGTTCAACTAAAGATCTTAGCTTGGTCATCGTTACGTCAATCATTCGACGTTCATCACCATCAAGACCACTTAATAGTATTGAGAGGTGATCCAAGAATATAACCTTACAATCGAGTCCGGTCGCCATGTATTCGATTCTATTATATATGAGATCTGGATCATAACTTCCAAACCCATCAAAACAATAAAGAGACCAATTGGCAATACTATGCTCAAAGGCGGCTCGGAGTTCTTCTTCTCCATACTCTCCTATGTGTAAGGGTTTTTGTGCAACGACCGACATGAGTCCGAGGGCGGTTCTCCTATTACTTGATTCAAGCTCCAAGATCCCAACCGATTCACCTTGGTCACATAGTCTAGCTGCAAGCTCCCTACAGAATGAGGTTTTTCCTGTACCAGAGCCAGCAGTAATTGTCGTAAGTTCTCCATACCTGATCCCGTGAAGTTTCTCTTGTAATCCTTTGAAGTGATACTCATAAGCACATGGTTGTTCTGGTGTTGTGACTAGTGTTAGTAATGATTTTGCATCAATTATACCATCAGGTCGATAGGGTTTCGCGTCCCATATAGCCTTTCTTATGGCCTCCGTATCATTTGATTGGAGAGCCTCCGAGGCGTCCTTATAGTCCTCAAGCCTGGCGACTTTAACCTTACCCGGCGGTAATACCGAGCAAGCTTCTTCTGTCGCCTTTCTTCCAGCGTCGTCGCTATCAAAGAATAATACGATCTCTTCATACCCTTGAAATAGGGGTATTTGTTTCTGTATATCCTTCTTCGCTGACGCTGCACCATGCGGTAAGGATACCATAGGCCATCCAGGCATAGATTCATAGCAGCTCGCAGCATCTAACTCACCTTCAGTAACAACAATACGTTTACCATTAGCAGGAAACCTATGCTGAGCAAATAAGGTATCAGTGGAAATTCCTTCATATCTAAAGTCCTTACGTTTAGTTTTCGTCTTGACTCCCTGAAGAACTCCATCATTTGTGAAGTAAGGGAACCTTAGCGTTTGATCATACTGATAGATTTGGTAAAATTGACATGTTTTCTCTGATATATTCCTCTTATGCAGCCGTTCGGCTGATCCCATGAGGTGGATTTTATCGGTCATATGATGAGTGTGATTAACATCTTCATCGCCTGGTGTACGACTATTACAGACGAAACAAAAAGTGTGACCGTCGGAGTACAAGCTATTGCCATCCGACGATCCACAGTTATCGCAAGGTATGTGTCTTACGAATTCACTTTCGGTCATCTTTCAATTAACCAATCGAGTGGAATATTTTGGAATGAGGTCCATGGTATATCATGTTTCTCACACCATTGAGCGTATGTAGTTTTTGATCGTTTACTTATGGTGTTAAAGGGTGATTGAAAGACCATACGCAGATCTATATCTGGATTCTGTTCTTTAACACTTTTTATTTTTCTTCGGTCCTCTCCGTCCCAGTACCCCTTACACTCTAGAATAATCCCATTAGGCAGGATAAAGTCAGGTGTGTAGTTGTGGGGGATTGTATAAGAGAAACGAGTTTTTTCATATTCGAATGTAACATCAAGATTTAATAATAGATCAGCCACTTTCTCTTCTAACTGAGAACGATATTTAGAAGTCTTCTTCTTCGGTCGTGTCATCTGTAGTAGGAGTAACGTTCGGATCGCTTGTTTTAAAGCCTGAGGTTCTCCCGAATAGTTCAGCGACTTCGTTCGCATCTAGGTCTCCAGTATCAACGCCAGCTTCTCCCTTCACTGAGACAACTTGTACGCCAACCAGCTTAAGAGAGCTACCATAGGTAACCCCATCCCGTAGAATGTAGGGCTTCTGATAAAAAGCCAACTTAACAGTTGATCCGCCATACAAAGGTGTTTTAACATCAGTAATAGGTGTGCCTTCCGTGTCTACCACGGGTGGTCTATTCTCTTCATTCCAAGAGAATTTAATTTTATAATTCCCTGAGCTCACTTCTTCCCATGGTTCGGGCTTACATGTAGCTCTCTTAGGATTCTTTAATTTAGATTCAGCCCACTTGAGTACTTCAGTACGTTCTTGATCTAGTAGTTCAATCATATCCTCACCAACTATAGCAGCGAGAGAGTAACCAAATTTACTAGGTGCAACAACAGCTTGAAAGCCTTCAAGGGTTACAGGTTTGTCAGTCTTGTGTATAGTTCTAGGCATCGCCTGTCAAAGCCTCTTCTAGTGATTGTGGCTCGCTGAGTTCAGCAAGTTCCTTCTTAAGGGTCTCACGGTAGCTTGAGAGCTCTTCAACACGATGATCGATAGCTTCTATACGTTCTTGCATTGCGTCCTTCTCAGCCTGTCTCAGCCTCTCTTCAGAGACCACAACAATTCTAGTTGGAGCAAATGCGTAATCAAATAGTGAATACATTAACAAAAGAAATAAGTGGATTTCAATACATTAGAGGGTTCAAGATCTCCAATGATCGGGGGTTTAGTCTCTGCTTCAATTTGTGTAGCAAAGTCTGTTAAATAGTCATGCTGAGCAAAGAGATGCATGTATGTCTCTCTGACTAGCGTTGACAGAATTGTCATATCTGTCGCTCTACATAATACACTGTCATGGATTAAAGCGATAGGGTGTTTGAAGCGCATTGTAGCAAGATGTAACAAAGAAGCATCGAGTGAATGGATTAGGTTAGGTGCCGTAGCTGCCTTGTGCCTAGATTTATCTACTTCATCTGTATCATCTGTTGCTATACGTAGTTTACAAAGACCTAACAACTGTAGCTGCATAGTCTCTACTTTTTTCTTCATGATCTTCTGATGTACCACAAAGCCTGATGGTGTAGTCCATTCTAACTCTGTGAGACCACGAGCTAAAGCTCTGGAGACCTCATCTTCTATCCATTTCATTACTGCCATTGGACCAGGCACAACACGGTGCATAGCATCTCTGACAGCTAAGACAGCTTGGGTAAGTTCATCTTTATCAACTTCTATACCATCCTCTTTAAGTGCGTCCCTAATATAGGTACGATTAGAGTAAGGTTTCGCATTGTAGGGTATAGTCATGACGGTTCTTTTAACCTTCTTTCTATCCCAGTTATCTCTTAATCTTAGGGGTATTTGACCTCGTGATTCCATAGCCACTACTTTATAAGCATCTTGTGGCATAGATGAACGAGTTACATTAACAAGTTCAGCAGTAGATTTATCACGAGCAAGTCCAGCTAATATTTGAAGACCACTACATGTAGCGTCTATAGCAACAGGCAGGTTGGTTACAGTCTTATCTTTCTCAATAACACAGTGATAATACTCATCACAGGCTGCTAAGAATTGCCAAGGTTCTTCCACATTTTCCCATTCGCTAATGTTACCACAAGGGTCACAAGCGATGAGTGTGATTAATGGAATATTATGTTGTACCCAGAGTTGCCTCTCTTCCATTGGACTCTTATCAAGACCAAATGTAGTAGCAACTTGAAAGGCTAACCATTTCTCAGCTTCAGGTGTAACTACACTAGACCTATCAAACTTTAATAAACTCTTACCAAAGTCTGTATCTTGTGGAGTTAAGAAAGCAGGTATAGGATAAGCTCTTCCACGGTAATCGAAACTCCATGGTATGTAGAAAGATTTACTTTTAAACCTCCTCGCTGCCTCCATAGTCATCCTTGTACGGCATGAACGCCTGAATGCACTAGCATTAGTATTCATAGCCTCTGCAGCCTGCCTTCTGTAGGTCTTACGGGCATCTTTGTTGGTTGCTATATCTGAAGGTTTAGGAGGTAAAGGAATTTCTACTATAGGAATAAACTTCCCAACGCTAATCCTTTTATACTCTAACCAGTCAGCTACATCAACAATGAATCCATTGATAACATACCCAACCTTCTGAATCTTATTGAGAAAAGCGACAGGGTTTTCTCCCTGTATACATGGTGAGTGTCCATGCCTGACCATTTCATGGCCTCTCATGACCTCATTCAGTAAATAACCCCCATGTTTTTCACCCCAATCGTTAGGTTCAATAAGCATTGGCCAAGCAAGTGGAGCAAATAGCTCACTTTCTTTCATGACTTGATCTTTGATCTCTAAAAATTCAGGTGTGGGTATCACATAATTAACCCGTCTGCGTCCTTCTTGACGCATGTCTTTATAGAACCATTGACTTGTTTCCATAATACAATCTAATAACCAAGCTCCAAGCTTTACTCTATTAGATCTTCCCCATGTTTTCCATTGTTCAACATCATACCTATTCATTAATGTTTGAATAACTACAACTTTCTGTTGAGTGCCAATAGATCTGTGCCAATAGTTCTTCTTTAAAACATTAAGCAACCCTGGAGCTTTAGATTCATAGTGCCTCATTTGACATTCTGATTCTACTGCGTGACCGATTGCATCGCATACATTAACTAACTGATTACTACTCTCTTTATGACTGAAGACCTTATCAAAGGTTAGTTTAAGAGATATAGCAGCAGAAGCTAGAGGTTCTAACTGTGATACGTAGTCCTTGATTAATTGGAATTGGTGACCTGTACCACGTGTTAAACGGTCGTGTGTAGTTTGTTCAATACGTCCAACCACAAGAGGGAGGAGAGTATCAATAGAAGCAATCCCGTATACACTAGCTGACGCATAATCCTTTTGTTCTAAGTCCTTGGTGTTCTTTCTTAATCGTTTAAGTCCTTGTCTAATCTGATCGCGTTCCAGTGCTACCTGTTCCGCAATTTGTTGTGGAGTAGCCATTTGAATCGTCGATAACTTGATCTATTAGTAATGATACTATCTCGTCGCGATGAGTGTGATTATCAGGTATAGAAGCTAATGCTTTGTGATAATACTCTTTCTGTGGTAAGTCAAAGGTAATGTTCATTGGGATACATTTGGTGTACGGCTGATTCATCTACTATAGTAAACTCTCTTTCTTTCTCCATTAACTTAAGTATCTTCTTCTTAGCATAAGATGGTTTAGAATATACATGTTCCTTAACCTTCTTAGTCTTAGGATCAGATTCTCTAATAATACAACATACTGAAGATGGTAACTCCCATCCTCCTAGTTTCCATTCCATGAACTCATCAAATGTATGATCCATAAAGAAACTTTCATCTGCGTCCTTGTATAACTTCCAATTGTTAGGGAAGTACTTCTTTTTTGTCATGAGGGATTACATTAATAAGGGACCATTTGTAAGCACGAGCTGTATCATCAGCCCAATAAGCAGCATCTATATCTTCAGGAAATAGACGCCATATCTTTTCCTCAACGCCTTCATTATTCATGAAAACCATTTCATACATATTAGGTTGAGTCATTAAGATTACCTCCGTGATGTTCAATACCTGTAGGTCTATCATCTATTAAATGATAATCCATACCTAAAACATGTACATGATCCTTGACATCCTGATGGATAGTATGTAACAAACCATGTGGATCGGTATCAGTTCTAATACGAATTGTGATTTGATACATTAGACTACGTCCTTGATGAGTGTGAAGTTAAATAACTAATAGCTTACGCTTTAATGCTTGTAATCTCGCTTTTGATTGTTTAATAGCAACAGGATTACGCTTGGGTTTATGTTGTTTATTCGAATGATGTTGCCAATTAGGAATATACATAACCATGAAAATAGAGGGCTTACATTGATCATTTTGAACAGAACACATAGTGCTGTCTTCTTTCACAATTGCCTCATAAGTTTTACTTATTAGATCTTAATTCTTTAACCTTGTTAACAGCTTGATCAACATATGGTTGACTAGCCTTAACAACTTTCTTAAGATCTTTGAATGCTTCACTAACTTCGTAGTTATTAATCTTTAGTCTATTTTGAAAGTCTTCCCATAATGCATTTCTGCTTATTAGTTGAACATTAGATAGATGAGATTGCACTTTAGTTAGTGTTTGCGGAGTGGATGATTGTTCTTGCATTGTTTTACTTTTACGTGTACTCTGTTTGGTGTAAACAGGACGAGGTTTTAATGTCTGTGACATAGTTAAACAGTGGGTGAACATAAGGGATACTGTTAATATCCCAAAGCGGCTAATCGGATTCGAACCGATAACACTAGTTTGGAAGACTAGAGTTTTACCATTAAACTATAGCCGCTGTATTTACTGGTATTCTAGTTGATCCCAAGGTAGATTGTCTATCTCGTCATCAACTAAGCTTGTTACTTTCTTCTTAAGTTCTTTCTTAATAAAGTCAGAAGTATAAGAATCAGTGACACCTTTCAATACATTCTCGTAGTTGTCAACATAACCAACCAATCTTCTGAGTCTACTATAAAGTTCCTCACAATCTGATATGTTAGTATGTAGAACTTTTCTACGAATTGCTGATTGAGCTGTTATTTGAGCCCATAATAACTCATCTTTAATGCTATCAACTAGCTTAAGTCTGAAGTCATTAGAATAGTTAAGCTCTAACTCTTGGAGTTGCTCAGCTATTGCTGTTTTGATAGTGGAAGTCATAAGAACTGTGATGAGTGTGAATGATACTTAGTGATGAAGATAACGATTTGGATTCATACTCCGAGGAGGATTGTATCCATCAGTAATAGTTAAGTTCATTAAATCCTCAGCGGATTGTTGTAACTCACCGTTGAACATTGAGTCAACATAGTTATCAACTGGTTGCATGTAACTTTCAATCATCTCATCTTCACTTAGTTGCTCATTCTCTAGAGATTGAATAGCATCTTCTGCTACATTCTCTATGAATAACCAACAACAATCATTACGATAAGCATCATAACATGCATCATAACGTTTGAAGATTTCAACTAATGTATCAGAGCCGTATCTAATATGAATGAGATCGAGTATCTCTGCTTCATATTTATCGAAGAATGAGATGGTATCAACATAATATATGTGTTCAGAGCACACACCAGATTTACAGCCGTGATTAACAACTTCTGATAGTGTTTCTGTGTCATATGTTGATAGTAACTCATCTCGTCCTTCGTTATTATGTTGGAACATAAGTTACGCCTTAGATAGTGTGAACAATGGAGGTGTAATCCTCCGACGATCCTATCGGGAATTGAACCCGAATCTTGACAGTGACAGTGTCATGATCTAACCGTTAATCTATAGGATCAGGAAACATCAACCGCGAACGATTGATGAATGTGAATGTTACTTAAGCGCAGGTAATTGTGGCTCGGAAACATTCTTTAAACGACGCTCAATATTAGCAAATCTATCAGCGATGAGTTGATATTCATCCTTATTAAGTTGAACATCAGTCTTGACTTGTTGCTCGACTAACTCTTCACTTAACTCAGGAGTTTGCTCAGCTCGTTGTGTATTAACTAGGTTATTATTAACCCAGAATCCTAACGAAACATCAGGATTGAATAGCACGTTGATGATAGCTCGCTTGCTAACATTGTCATACTCGTAACACCTACCGTTAGTAAATGTGCATAATGCTTTACTATTTAGTGCGTCAACTTGTAGATTCTTGATAGCACTGGATGAACGATAAGGAACTGTGATGTACATTGAAGGCATGTTAGTTTAGTTTGGATAGTATGCACTTAGTGAGGTTAATCACCTTGTGCAATGGTTAGTGAAGGACTTCGAATCCTCAGCGTCTCGCTAACACTAACCGAGATGTAATTCATGCTGATTCGATCATATTAACTTGATCGTAATCAATCCCATAATGTTCACATAACTGTTCATCGGGATCTTGATAGTCACCCCTTAAAACTTCATAAGGAATGTCATCAACATATACATCAATTTCATCGTTGATTGTATTAAGTTCAACTCTAACTCCTGGGAGTGAGCATATATCTAAGCCAGGATTATATTCAGGCTTGCAATGAATAACAACTGATGATGATTGCATAATGAAAAATGTAAAGAACTGTTGTGTGGATTAAATGTAATCATTTCCTCCACTCTTATAATATAACACGGATCAGCACTGAATGCAAGCGTTCGTTACAAACTGAAACAATCGCAACAGATGCGCAGCCATTCTCAATAAGTAAGACTGTTGAGAACCCGCTCGCTTCGCTCGCTCGTTTCATACTGTATCACTCTGTTACATTCTGTATTCTACCACGGCGGAGCGAGCGCGCAGCGCGAGCGGTGCTATATTGCAACATAACTTAACATTGCTTACTGAGAATCGCGGCTGAGACTCGTTCCAGCGCAGGCCCTATGGGGGTTTTGAGAATGATTCTCAATAAGATATGCCTTCACAAAATTATGTCATTTTTTCTAGGCAGGTTTCCGCCAGTTCAAGCGTGTTATTAAAGACACACTGTCCTTTATTACAAGCAAGGTACCTATCATAGGTTGTAAGGCCACCTGTGAGCTGATATGAGTGAATTGTACCACCATTGCTATCTGTTTTCAATAAGACTGGTTTTTGCATACTGTTTTTCGGCTTTTTTAATTATTTTTTGAGCTTGTTTGCGAGATACACATTCTTGTGCTTTCACATTGAGCTTTATTAACTTTCTGGACTGTTTTTGCATCTACGGCTTCAATAATTGCTACTAAGGCTACTACAGCGGCTATCACAGCACCTGCACCGGCTATCCATTTCTCATTAGCTCTACACCTTTCGAATAGGATGTTTTGATTTTGTTCTAGATCTTCTACTTTAGATTTTAGGACTGCTATATCTGAGTCTACATTAAGACTACTTCCATCTGGGTAAGGCATACAGTGTAATAGGGATGGTAAGAGATAGATGGACTCCGCTCGGCTACGCCTCGCTTCGTGATGGGTTATGAGGTACTATCCAGTACCATCAAGTATTAAGTAGTTAGAGAGGAAGGAGTTGTCTGAAAGACGACGACTTCCTCATAGGGGGTCGGGTCCACCCTTCCCTTCCCCCTGTATACATGGTGATTGTTGTTAAACCCAGGTAGGGACTGAAGATTTACCTTGAAGACCTCTAGCTTTACGTCTTTGGTCTAGATCCATGCCCAGTGCTAGGTGGTTAGCAGCTTGGTGAGGGTTGTCTTGCCAGTTTTCTAGTAGGTCTAGGAAGTCTTCTTGTTTTCTCATACGAACTTGTTCATAGGCAGAGATTGAGAGAGCATCTGTGTAATATTTAACACCTTGAGCTAGACAATCAAGGCGGTCATCGTGTTTAACTGCACCTTTCTCTCTACACATTCTAGACATTTGGTAGAAGAGCATATACATAAGTCTGAGTTCAGGAGCTTCGTCTTTATTTGAAGTATAGTCCCATTCAACGACAGAACGGTCAACAACAAGGCGGTGTTGATTAAGAACTGGCTCAAGGCTATCAATAATACGGTCTTCTTTTCGAACGTTAGCACGTACTTCTTCAACATCAATTGCTTGTTTGGTCTGTTGAAGATGCTTTTTAAATAATTCACTAACTATACCATCACCAAAGTTTGTCTCTACTACTAATTTTGTGACACCAAATCGTTTACATCCTCTAAGAATGTCGAGCAAGGTACTATCGGAGTACCCGTCTCTGTAAGCTCGCATTTGGTGCAAGTAAAGGAATCCGTTCTTTTGGGATATGTAGGCGGCTGCTGTCTCATCAGAGCCTCTGCCGGATGGATCGACGGAGCAGATGGTTTCTGTGTAAGGAGTCCATTCTCCTTGGAGTTGCATAGGAGAGTAAAAGTAGTCTCCTGGAAGTCCAACGGTAGGTAAGTCTTTAATAACATTGGCTGGATCTGAGCACCAAACGACTGCATCGGGTGCATCAGTAGGATTAACGCTGGTAATAACCAGGTCAGCCATCTTAAGGGGGAATTTCTCTGCATCACTAAGTGAGGTATCTAATTGGAATTGAAGCATGTAGTTGGACCTACCCATCGATGCTTCACGATCAAGTAGGTCTTCGTTGTCAAAGCGATCTGGGTCTGTTACGTCCCATTCTTCTGCGCCTTGTTCGAGGTCTTCTGCGATTTGAGGGGCAAGGAGACCTTCATATTGGGAGAGCTTTCCTTTTCTAGGGTATCTACTCGGCCAGACAAACGGACGGTAGCTACGCTCTGCCAGCTTACGATAAACAGTAAAAGTAGTCTGAGGAGTCCCGAGATACATAATACGGCTATCGCTTTTGGGGGTAAGAATTGACTCTGCTTCCGTGCATAATTGAAGAAGTTTTTCACGCATTAGCTCCGTC
>Ga0208011_1000665_pt1 | contig 12723 bp, 1 predicted proteins | sample 7_EtaG_FD_184080 | JGI IMG/M metagenome (GOLD analysis project Ga0208011, IMG submission 184080) | Marine viral communities from the Subarctic Pacific Ocean - 7_ETSP_OMZ_AT15161 metaG (SPAdes) (version 2) | ecosystem: Environmental > Aquatic > Marine > Oceanic | place: Pacific Ocean | collected... | reverse complement strand
GTAACTTCTGGAGTTGGAACTACTTCTATTGGATGTATTGATTTAACATCATTTAGTGGTATTGTAACCTCAGGTGGAAGTGGAATAACAAGTTCTATTGTAGGTGTTGCTACTACAAAATATCGTTCGTTACATGTTAATGCTCAAGTAACCAATTCTTCAACAAATGCTCTTAATTTTGTTGAGTTGTATTTAACTCATGATGGTGATAATACCTATCTTGCTGAATCATACTTTGATTCAACTACTGGTTCATATTCTGGTAATTTTATAGGTTCATTTACTTCTAATATTAATTCTGGAATTTTATATCTTAATTATACTAATGATACTTCTGATGATATTAGGATTAAATCAAAAATTGTTGGATTTGCTGCAACAACACTTGGTATAGGAACTTATAGGTATCAATCACCTGGCCAAACTGATGGAAGTGAAAGATCAGCAATATATCAATCAGATTTTAGTAAAACTGTTGGTGCATCTCCAGTAAATGTATTAACTTTAAATAAAGATTTATTCAATGCTGCTAAATCCATAGTTGAAGTTGGGATGGGAACATCAAAAGCTTTACATGAGGTTTTGATGGTAGAAGATGGTTCTGATGTATATGTACAACAATCCTCATTCCTTTCAGTTGGAAGTGCTAGTACTAATACTGCTGGAAAAAATGCAGGTTTAGGAACCTTTGGTGGATACTATTATGGTAGTGATCTTAAATTGAAATTCTTCCCTGATGCAGCAATGACAGCAAATATGAATATTGCAGCATTTAGTGAATGTTTATATACAACTATAGATGTAGATAATACTCCAAATCAATATAGTTATGGTGATAGTACAGAGACTTTAGATATAAAATTCTATAATGCAGTTGGTGGCACTAGAATTAATAGACTTGATTTCCCAGTAAAAACTGATGGTACATATATTTTTGCTAAGTCTTTTGATCCAACAAGTTCTAGTGAATTAAATATGTCTACTGGCGTATTTACTATAAAGGATCATTTCTTTAGAACGGGTGAAACATTAGCATATACACCAGAATCTACAATTATTGGAATTGGATCAACTGCACTAACTTATGCTGGTGTTGATGATGGTGGAATTGGTATTCATACATTACCTTCAGTTGTATATACTATTAGAGAAGATGATGATAACTTCAAGCTTGCTACTACTAGAGCAGACGCAAATGCTGGTATTGCTTCTTATGTTACTTTTGGATCATTTGGTGAAGGTAATGCTCACGAATTGGCAATGACCAAAACCAATTCAAAAGCAATTATTACTATTGATAATATAATTCAATATCCATTAACATATACTCCTCTTTCATATACATTATCTGGAAATGCTGGAGGTTCAATTGGTAAAGGAACTACAATATTTGCTTTAAGTGGAATAAGTACGTTATCTGCAGATGATATTTTAAGAATAGATGATGAATATGTTAAGGTTGAGAATGTTGGATTGGCATCAACAGCTGTTGGACCAATAACAGGAGTAGGAGCATCTACTATAGTTCATGTTGAAAGGGCATTTGCTGGATCAGATGCTACATCTCATTCAGATACAACAGTTGTTAGAGTATATAAGGGTGCATTTAATATTGTTGGTAAAAATATATACTTCACTGAAGCACCTAGAGGAAATTCTCAAATTACAAAGGATAGTAGTAATTTAGATTTTCCAACATCTTATTTTGCTGGAAGAGTATTTTTAAGACAAAATTATGATACCAATCAAGTATATGATGATATTTCAGATCAATTTACTGGTATTGGTCAAACATTTGTATTGAAGGTTGGTGGAGCAAATACTGCTGGAATTGGAAGTACTGGAGGAAATGGAATTGTAGCTATTAATGGTATATTCCAGACACCAACAACTGAGAATAATCCTGAAAATAATTTTACTATACTAGATCCAGTATCAAATATAGCAGGTGTATCAACTCTTATCTTTAGTGGTATTACTTCTACAGATGGAACTCAGTATACATCAGAATCTGATGTAAATAGAAATCAACTTCCAAGGGGTGGTGTCGTTGTTTCTCTTGGATCTTCTGGAGGATTAGGATATGCTCCTCTTGTTGGTGCACAAGTAAGAGCTCAAGTTAATAGTTTGGGTGCTGTTACTGGTATTGTTGGTATTGGAACAACAGCATATCCTAAATCACAAGGTGCATATTCACCCCCATCTGCTCTTTCTATTAGTACAGCATCTTATACCAATACAACAGGTTTGTTAAAGGTTACAACGGTAGAACCACATGGACTTGCACTTGGTATTGTAAATGAAGTAACAATGGTCGGACTTCACTTTACTTGTCGTGGTACATTTGATGTTTCTGGTGCTGATTATAATGAAGTAACAGGTGATTTAACACTGGCAATTGGTGATCATAATTTGTCTGTTGGTGAAGGAATTCGTCTTAAGAACAATTCATTAGTCTTTAAGTGTGATAAGGATTCTTATGGCAGTACTCACAGCTATCCTCGTGCCGGAACTGATCCTATTGCTGGTATAAGCACTCCTATAACATCTATAGGTTCAACTACAATTACTATTAGTGCTGGTATTGGAACAATCAGCAAACATACATTTGCAAGTGCTGTTGCAGGGGCAGTAGGGTATGGCACAGAACATTCAGGTGTAACTACAACTATTTTCCCAGATGCTGCTAATGATAGACCATTTGCAATTACCGGAATTAATTCAACAAATACTTTCACTGCAAATGTAGGTATAAGCACTATCCCTCACATGTATGTTGGTCAAGGAACAGCATTCTCATGGTATGGGGATCTTACATACGGTTCTGGATATAATGATGCTATTTCTATTGGAGTATCAATAAGAGATGTAGGATACGCTCATACCTTCATAGGAGCAGCAACAGGTGCTGTTACTGGCACTGGAGGTCCATTCACACCCACAGATGCAGCATATGTCTCAGACACCGGTATACTGACATTAACCATTCCTAGTCATGGAAGAACTAGTGGTAATGTTCAGATTGTTCAAAATTCATTAGTGTTTACTTGTTCTAGAGATAATCATCAAACATTCCATAATTATCCAAGGTCTACTGATCCTGCAGGTGGTTCAAGAAATCTAAAAATTACTAAAATAGACGATGATACTCTTTCTGTTAATGTTGGTGCTGCATCTAGTGGTAATGGTGCAATTATACACGCACATCCAGTTGGAGTTAATACTCACACCTTTGTAAGTGCTGCAACTAATGGTATTAGACGACTTAGTGGCACACCTGGTGATCTTACTGCAACAACTAACACCACATATGTTCCCTCTACTGGTGTATTGACGATTAAAACGACTGGAACACATAGTCTTAGTGCAGAAACTACTAAAAATATAACTGCTGCTACTTACACCCCAACAACGGGTATACTGTCAGTTACGTCTGCATCACATGGGTTTAGTACTGGTAATTATGTTAAAATTGTAGATAATTCACTTACATTCACATGTACTTTAGATGGTGGTGTTAGTAGTCATACTTATCCAAGATCATCAGATCCAATTAGTAATAAGTGGATATCAATTGTTGTAGTCGATTCTAATAAATTTACTATTAATGTTGGTATTAGTACTGCAGGAAATTATGCTCATACCTATACTGGTGGAACTGCTACCAATGCTATTAAGAAGGCAAATAGTTTTGTTGGATTTGCTACAGGATCTTTAACATTTACATGTGCTCAAGATAGTCATAGTACTCTTCACACATATCCAAGAACAACTGATCCATTCCACTGGACTGATGGTACAGTATTAGGGGTTGAAACTGTTGCATCAACTACTTTATTTACAGTAAATGTTGGTAAATCTCCTAATGGAAGTGGTGGTGCACTAGCATTTAATATTGTTTCTGCAGGTTCAAGTTATAGAAATCCAGAAATATCTGTTTCTGAACCAAGGTATGATAATCTTACTATTGAAGGAATATCAAGATTATCAGTAGGTCCTACATCCGATACTGGAACTAATCTTTTAGTGGATTTGGCAGTTAGTGCTGCTACAACTACTGGAATAGCATCAGATACATATGAAGTATCTTCATTCAATATATCTAGAAATGGATATGGATTCAGACGTGGTGATGTATTCACACCAGTTGGATTAGTTACACATAGAACATTACAGAATGCTATATCAAAATATGAATTAACTGTTAATGATATATTACAAGATACATTTGCTGCTTGGCAATTTGGTGAATTTGATTATATTGATTCTATTAAAAATTATCAGGATGGTGTAAGAACAAGATTCCCATTATATTATAATGATGAATTACTTAGTTTTGAAAAAGAAGAAGGTAGTAAAGTTGATTTAACTAATGCATTATTGATTGTTATTAATGGAATAATTCAAGATCCTAATGTAGCATACATATTTGATGGTGGAACATCATTTAGCTTTGTTACTGCTCCAAGAGTTGAAGATAATGTAGATGTTTTCTTCTATAGAGGAACGAGAAATATTGATGATCAATTAGTAACTACTATCAATCAGACTATAGAAAGAGGAGATGTTGTACAGGTATTTAAGAATAATAGTATTGATGGAACTATAACGCAGGATAAGAGAACTGTATTTGATTTATCATTCTCCGATAAATTTGAAACTAATAAGTATGTTGATCAAGGAATAGATGAAATTAACTATAAACCATTATCATGGATAAAACAAAAGAATGATAGAGTACTTAATGGTGAGGTAGTTTATAAAGATAGAGATTCTATTGAACCATTAATATTCCCAACAGCTAAAATTATTGATACAATTGGGTCAAGTGATACTGAATTATTTGTTGAGGATGCAGATCTCTTTAAATATGACTCTGCTACTGATTTCTCTGGAATAATTTTTAGTGGTGCTGCAGATCCTGTAGCAGCAGATGTAACTGCTACTGTTTCTGCTGCGGGAACTGTTAGTGGATTTGTTATTAATGATGGAGGAAGTGGTATTAGTACATGTACTGTATCAATTGCAGCTCCGTTGGAAATTGGTGTTGGTGTTGGAACTACTGCTACTGGTACTGCCACTCTATCTGCAGGTGCAGTTACTGGAATTACTATTAATAATATAGGGTTTGGATATACATCTGCTCCAACAGTATTAGTTTCAACTCCAAGTCCAGTATATGAAAATATATCAGGTATTGATGTGATTCAAGGATTCTCTGGAATTGTCACTGGTATTAGTACATGTGTTGCCATTCCTGGTACTGCATCAACTACTGCAATTAAATTTACATTACATCGTGATACTGCTAATTACACAGATTTAAATGTTGGACATCCAATTTATGTTTATAATACACGATGTGGCCATGGTATAACATCAGTTGCTTCTAATGATTTATCAGTGATTGGAGTTGGGGAAACATTTGTTGATAATGTTTATATGATTCAAGAGATATCAAATGTTGGTGCTGCGGGATCAATTATTTGCTATGTAATGACAGGATATAATGGTGTTGGAGTTGGTAGTACCGGAAGTGTAACAAATCCAGTTGGTAAATTCTCTTGGGGAAGACTTGCTGGAATTAGTAGATCTAGTGCACCAGTTTCTATCGCAGTAACTGGAAATACGGTTGATGTTGGATTGACAACATTCCCAACAATTCAGAGAAGAGGTACTGGTCTAAGAGATACCGGAGCACTTCCCAAGAAAACTTGATAATACTTCTTCATAAAATTCTTATAAATATCTAAAAAACTATTAATATGGCTGCCGTCGTAACAGATCAATTTAGAATAACAAATGCTGGCAATTTTGTAGATTCTGTCTTGGATACAAGTAATTCATATTACGTATTTTTAGGTTTACCTAATCCTGGGAATGCTGGATTTGGTAGAACATCATCCGAAAGTGAATGGGATAGTAATACTCCAGTTCCTACTGACAATCTTCAGTATTCAACGCAATATAGAGATACTGCTTTATTTGGTAAGAAAATTACTAGTGCTAATGTTAGGAGACTTATAAGAAAAGTTTCTTGGGCAAGTAATACTCGTTATGATATGTATAGGCATGATTATAGTATTGAAAATCCGGCACCAAATTCTAATACAAGTAGATTATATGATACCAATTACTATGTAATTAATAGTGATTTTAGAGTGTATATATGTATAGATAATGGATCATCAGGTTCAAGTCTTAAAGGTGGGGTATCTAAAGATGAACCAACATTTACTGATTTAGAACCATCTGCTGCTGGAACTAGTGGTGATGGTTATGTGTGGAAATATATATTTACAGTTTCTCCAAGTGATATTATAAAGTTTGATTCTACTGAATATGTCGTTGTCCCTAATGATTGGTTAACTTCAACAGATACTCAAATACAAAATGTTAGAGAAGCAGGTGATTCTACAGTTAATTTAAATCAGATTAAGAAAGTATATATTGCAGATGGTGGAAAAAATTATAGTTCAGGTATTGTTAATATTTTAGGTGATGGTACTGGAGGTAAAGTATCAATCGGTGTAGATGCTGGAACTGGAGAAATAACTTCGGCAGAAGTTACATCAGGTGGAAGTGGGTATACTTTTGGAATTGTTAATTTAGAGACACTCCAACCAGCAGGAACTACTATTTCAAATCCTGCCGAATTAATACCAATTATTCCACCTTCTAATGGACATGGATATAATATTTACACAGAATTAGGTACTGATAAGGTATTAGTATATGCAAGATTTGATGATTCTACTAGAGATTTTCCAACGGATACTAAATTTTCTCAAGTAGGAATTATAAAAAATCCACAACAATATTCTTCAACTAGTATTTTTACAGGAAGTGATTATTCATCTCTTGGTGCAATAAAACTTACTTCCGTCTCTTCTTCTCCAACTGTTGGTGCAGCAATTACACAATCGGTCACAGGAGGTGCTGCTGAAGGATATGTGGCATCATATGATACTGAAACTAAGGTATTAAAATATTTCCAAGACAGGTCTTTATATTTTGGAAATAATAAAGATCATACTGATTGGACGGATGTTAGTAGTGGGGGTAAAGTATTAGCATTTGAATCCACAGCTAATACTATTTCTCCTTTTACATGTTCAGTTGATACTGGATTCTCTGGTATTAAAACTACTATAGGTTCTAAAGAAATTGATTTGGGTGTGACTTTTACAGATGGACTGGCAAATTCAGAGATAAATAAAAAGACGGGTGATATTATTTACATTGATAATCGACCTTTGGTAGAACGGGATTCCCGACAAAAAGAAGACGTAAAAATTATCTTGGAATTTTAACGAAAAATGGCACAAAAAACAAATTTAAATATTAGCCCCTATTATGATGATTTTGATTCTGAGAAGAATTTTTATAAGGTGCTGTTTAGGCCAGGATATCCAGTTCAGGCAAGAGAATTAACGTCTTTACAATCCATATTACAAAATCAAGTAGAATCTTTTGGTAGTCATATATTTAAAGAAGGATCTGTAGTTATTCCTGGAAATATTGCTTTTGATGGTCAATTTTATTCTGTAAAATTAAACTCAACAAATTCTGGAGTAGATGTTTCTTTATACATTAAGAATTTTATTGGTAAGAAAATAACAGGACAAACATCAAATACTACTGCAAAAGTTCAGCATGTAGAATTGGTAGATGGTGTAAATGTTAATGAATTAACAATATATGTTAAATATTTGGATTCTGATACTGATTTCACATTCACCCAATTTGAAGATGGTGAACAATTAACATGTGAGGAAAATGTAGTTTATGGAAATACAACTATTAATGCTGGAACACCTTTTGCTTCGTTAATTGCATCTGATGCAACATCCATAGGATCTGCGGCTTCTGTTGGAAAGGGTGTTTATTTTATTAGAGGAACTTTTGTAAATGTATCTCAAGAAACTATAATTTTAGATTATTATACTAATACTCCTTCATATAGAGTTGGATTAAAAATTGATGAATTAATAATTAATGCAAAGGATGACGATTCTTTATATGATAATGCAAAAGGATTTTCTAACTATGCTGCACCTGGAGCTGATAGATTTAAAATTAATTTAACTTTAACTAAAAAATTATTAACAGATACTAATGATACAGATTTTGTAGAACTTCTTAGATTAAAAGAAGGAAAAATAGAAAAACTTAATACAAAGACTCAGTATAATCGAATTCGTGATTATATGGCAGAAAGAACTTATGATGAATCAGGAGATTATGCAGTAGAAGCATTTGATCCAACAGTACATAATTCATTGAATAATAGATTGGGTAATAATGGTATATTTTTTGATACGGAAAAAACTGAAGAAGGAAATACTCCTACTGATGATTTAATGTGTTTGAAAATATCTCCAGGAAAGGCATATGTTAGGGGATATGATGTTGAGAAGGCAGGTACAACAATTATTGATGCTGATAAACCAAGAGATACTGACAAAGTTTCTAATATACAAGTTCCATTTGACATGGGACATTTGGTAAGAATTAATAATGTAAGTGGAATAGCAAAACAAAAGGCACAATGTTCTCTTTTTGCTAGAAAACTTGGAGATACACCACATAAAATAGGAGATGCAAGAGTATATACTTGTAACGTTACTGACGAAGCATATAAGGATGCTACTACTCAATTTGATTTAAGATTATATGATCTTCAGACTTATACAGTATTAACTTTAAATCAGAGTGTAGATGCTACTAATCTTCCAAGTACTGCATATGTTAAAGGTAAAAGTAGTGGTGCTAGTGGTTATGCTGTCTATGCTGGTAATAATGATGCAATTGTTTCTTTAAGACAAACTTCTGGTAAGTTTGCTAAAGGTGAGCAAATAACTATTAATGGAATAGATTCTGCAAGAACAGTTAAAAGTTTTATTGAATATGGAACTCAGAATATTAAATCAATATCTCAGGGTGCTAGTACTGGATTTGCAGTAGGATTTTCTGCTGATACGGTATGTACAAAATTCCCAATGCCTGGTGGAATTAATGAAATAACTTTTCCATTAGTAGGAAATACTGGAGCTAGTGGTGTTGCTACTGTAACTGCTGCGGGACAATTATTTACAGGAATAAGAACAGATACTATTATTGCTTACCATAGACCTGGATTTGGTACAGACACGTATAATAGAGTTACTAATGTCGCATCGGATGGTTTATCAATTGAATTAAGTCCAATAGGTTCTGGTATTGCTGTTACTGATGTTTATGATGGAAGATTAATAACTGCAACATCTGTGGGATTTGGAGCAACTGTTGCTAGTACTGGATTTCCAGCTAATATTTCAGTTACTCCATTTGCTATGGGTCCAGTTATTACTGGTGGTGGGGGATTATATGCTGAATTACCAGATTTGAATATTTCTTCTGTAGATTTAGCAAATTCCAATTTAATAGTTTCAGAGCAGTTAACAGGAAGATCAACAAGTTCTGCTGGTGTATTAACTTTTGATCTTTCGGCTTCAGGAATTAGTAGCGCAGTATATACAACTTTTGATCAAGAAAGATATTCGGTTAATTATGTTACTGGTGCTGCAGGAACAATTACAAGTGATACTTTTGATTTAACTGCTAATACGGTCACTCTTAGAGGTTTAAGACCTTCACAAAGTAGTAATGTTGTTGTTAATACAACTCTTCAGAAATATGGAGTGCAGAGTAAAGTAAAACAATATAATAGAAGTCAACAAGTTAGTATAACACGTTCTAAGTATGAAAAATCAGGAACAGGGATTAATACTTCAGTTGTTGATGGATTAACTCATAATGTTCAGTATGGTTTAAGAGTTCAGGATGAAGAAATATGTTTAAATTATCCTGATGTAGCAAAAGTATTAACAATTTATGAATCTCTTGATACTGGAGCTCCAACTTTAGATAAAATATTATTTACTTCAACTGCAAGTGTTCATACAAACGCTGTAATAGGTGAGAATGTAAAGGGCAATTCAAGCAATGCAGTTGCAAGAGTTGTTTCTACACCAACGGCCAATACGTTAGAAATTGTTTATTTGACTCCAGATACATTTGAAGTTGGAGAAGCAGTTACATTTGAAGAATCAAATATAGTAACAGAAGTTGAAACGATTACTTTAGGAGATTATAAAAATATTACAGAATCATTTGATTTAGATAAAGGACAAAAGGAACAATATTATGATTATTCTAGACTTATTAGGAGAAAGGAATCTCCAGAACCAACTAGAAAATTGCTGGTAGTATTTGACTATTATTCTGTACCTGAGAATGATACTGGTGATGTATTTACTGTATTAAGTTATGATAAAGAAAGATTTGGTCGAGATATTCCATCTATTGGACCATTTGCAATAAGAGCATCTGATACTCTTGATTTTAGACCTAGAGTTACTGTATTTGATCCATCTACAGAGTTTGATTCTCCATTTGATTTTAATTCTAGAGGCATAGATGGTGATAATGGTCCTAATTTATTATTATCTCCTGATGAAGGTTCTATAGTAGGATATGATTTTTATCTACCAAGAATTGATAAATTATACTTGAATAAGTATGGTGAATTTATAGTTGAAAAGGGTATATCTGCTAGATCCCCTAAAGCACCTGTTAAAAATGATGAGTTATTGGAAATTGCAACAATAAATCTTCCTCCATATCTTTATAATCCTCAAGATGCTTCTCTAACATTGATTGATAATAGAAGATATACTATGAGAGATATTGGGTATATTGAGGATAGGGTAGAGAATTTAGAAAAAGTAACTACACTATCTTTATTGGAAGTGAATACACAAGCTCTTCAAATTCAGGATGCTGAGGGAAGAGATAGATTTAAGAGTGGATTTTTTGTTGATCCATTTAAAAATACTTCACTGATTGATGGACGATTATCTTCTGTCGAAATTAATCCAGTAGGAAATGAATTAACACCAATTATTGCTAGAAATTCTCTTAAGTCTCAAATTGCTCCTTCTGCAAGTATTATTGACCAAAATTTAGATCTTACTGATAATTTTGAATTATTAGACCCTAACATACAAAAGACAGGACAATCAGTAACTTTAAAATATGAAGAAATAGATTGGATTGAGCAACCATTTGCAACAACGGTAGAAAATGTAAACCCATTTAATGTTGTTTCATATACCGGAACTGTTCAATTAAATCCAGAGGTTGATACATGGGTTAGAACTATTCAACTTCCTGATCAAAATATTAGTACTACAACTAATAGATCTAGGAGTATTAGTCAAAATCTTACAAGTAATATAAACTTGGATTTTGGAGAGGCTAGATTTACTAATACAAGGAATGAAACAAGAGGTTGGGGAAATAATTCACGTAGATTCACCGTGTGGACTAATAGAGAAGTTGAAAGACTTAGAGCTCGTAGTACTTCATTTTCTAGTTCTACTAATACTGATACAATAAGTTTTACTGATGTTAATACTAGAAATGAATTAAGATCAACAACAGATGAGCAATTTATGAGGTCTAGAAATACTGAATTCAAAGTATCAAATTTAAAGCCTTTTACAAGATTCTATCAATTCCTTGATGGTAATAGTGGTGTTGATTACACTCCAAAATTAATTGAGATTGCAAATAGTTCTTCTTTATCTAATTCTGGTACAGAAAGTGGAACATTTGAAGTTGGAGAAACTGTATTGGGATCCATTCAAACCAATTTTAGTGGTGCTTTTGGACCAACTAATTTCATTTCATTTAGAGTTGCTACTTCCAATCACAAATTTGGTTCATTTAATAATCCAGATTCTGTATATAATGTTAATCCATATATTAGAGGAGAGTCCATACCAGCATCTTATAGTCAATCATCAAAAACTTTAAATATAGATACTGCGTCACTATCACAAGAAGCACAAGGATTATATGCTGGTTATCTTGTTAAAGGAATGAAATTAGTTGGTCAAACCAGTGGTGCAATTGCTTATGTAAAGGATTTAAGATTGGTTAGTGATAATTATGGAGATTTAAATGGTACATTCTTCTTAAGAGATCCACATACAGCTCTTATACCTTCAGTAAGAATGGAAACAGGAACAAAAACCTATAAAATAACTTCAAGTTCTACGAATGATCCTGGACTTCCTGGAAGTAATTCAGTTTCTTTTGGAGAAACAAATTATACTGCTGATGGAACTTTAAATCAATGGCAAAATGAGGTTACAACAAACACTCAAAATCTGACAACTACAACTACAACTAATTTGACTACAAATGCTAGGGGACGAATAGCAATAAGACTGAGAGATCGTGTTCGTGTGACGGAAAGATATAGTGATCCATTAGCACAAACATTTATAGTTGGTGGAAATGTAGAAGCACCTTCAGATCTTGATACTAGTGATGATATCAATGGAGCATATTTGACTGCTGTTGATTTATATTTTGCTACAGTAGATACTGGAAATGCTCCTGTTGTAGTACAGGTCAGAACCACATTGTTAGGAACACCTACTAGGACTGTTTTGGGTAGTTCTGTTACTTTAAGACCAACTACTACAGATGCTGATGGTAATACTGTAGCAGCAATACAAACATCAGATACTGGAGAAGTTGCTACTAAAGTTACATTCCCAGAACCAATTTATTTGGCACCAAATGCAGAATATGCAATTGTGATTATTTCTGCTAATAGTGATGAATATGAAATGTGGACTGCTACTATGGGTGAAAGAACTGTCGGTA
>Ga0208011_1000663_pt1 | contig 12725 bp, 7 predicted proteins | sample 7_EtaG_FD_184080 | JGI IMG/M metagenome (GOLD analysis project Ga0208011, IMG submission 184080) | Marine viral communities from the Subarctic Pacific Ocean - 7_ETSP_OMZ_AT15161 metaG (SPAdes) (version 2) | ecosystem: Environmental > Aquatic > Marine > Oceanic | place: Pacific Ocean | collected... | reverse complement strand
CTCCAGGATGCGGATTTTTGTCAATGGCCAAGAAGAGACTTCATTTGCTACTAACGCTACGATCTCTTCAGGGATGACGACAGATATTAATGCAAATGCTATAGAACAGAATCTTGGTAGAACAAATAATGGTTACTATTTTGATGGTTTGATTAGTAACGTTCACTTCATTGATGGCTTACAGTTATCCCCGGCTGCATTCGGATCATTCGATTCAACGGGTGTATGGAATCCGAAAGAATTTGCACTTCCAACCCCTAATGATGGGACGACGTGGAGTAGTGGAACGAAAACAGGTACAGTACATGGCAGTGGTGACGATCAAACAGAAGCTTTTAATACTGATTTAACTGATGCATGGCTTGCTGGTGCTAATGATACATCAACATTAACACTACCAAACAAAGTAAAAATCAATCATACTTTAGAAATTTTAACGCAAAAAGATTCGGGTGCTAATGATTATGGGGTGAAACCGACTCTTGAAAATGCTGGACAAATTACAGATATTGAGCCTTCTACAACAGGATCGGGTGAATGGGTTACATACTGGACATCTTCTGGAACTCCTGATTATTTAACTGCTCTCCAATGTGATTCTACTTCAAGTAATCCGCCTGCGCGGAATAGCATTAGAGCTGTGAGAATTGATGGTGTCATTCTTATAGACGGCCAAACCGACGAGACTTATACTGAATGGGCAGCTTCAACATCATATAACATTAATTCTGTCCACCTCAAGTTCAACGACACATCAAGTAATGCAGCTTTAGGAACTGATTCACTTCTTTCTAACGACTTCACGGTTACTAACCTAACTGCAACTGATTCAAATAATCCTGAGAATATAGACTCCCTCTTCGACACTCCAACGAATTACGAAGATGATAATGGTGGTATACACGCTAATTATGCAACGCTAAATCCATTACAAAAAGAATATTCAGACTTAAGTCAAGGTAATCTTTTCGGAGGTAATACATCTAATGCTGATGGAACTGCTTATGCGACTATTAGATGCCCAAGTTCTGGAGTATGGTACTGCGAAGTTACATTTGAAGAATGGACTGCAGGTGGAAATAACATTGGAATAGGTGTTGATACAGCACAGAATCGAGGTTCTGGTTCGGATCTTAGAGCTTTTTCTAATACTGATTCGAAGAGTAGATTAGCTGGGTTTAATGATACTTATATGTTTAAATGTGATGGAAGTGGTGGTGGAACAAATATAGGAACTCTAACTTTAGCTCAAGGGGATGTATGGCAATGTTGCTATGATGTTGATAATGGAAAGTTATACTATGGTAAAAATAATACTTGGTATACAGATGCTGGACCTGGGTCAGGTGCAGCCTTTGATGCATCTAATCACTTCTACAGTGAAACATTCCTTCAAGACGGAGGATTCTTCTACCTTAATGGTTTCGATGCAACTGGCTGGATAAACTTTGGTCAAAGAGCTTGGAAATATACACCACCTCTTTCTGCTAAAGCCTTATGTACCCAAAACTTAGACAATCTATTTGATGGTGAAGATTCAGAAAACAATCCATCATCGTATTTTGATATTAAAACTTATACTGGTAATGGCGGTACTAATAGTGTTAAAGATGTAGGATTCCAACCTGAGTTAGTTTGGGTGAAATCTAGATCTAATGCTTGGGATCATTTATTATTTGATAGGGTTAGATCAGATGCAGGTAATATATACGATTATTTGGCTACTAATGGAGCTGGTGCTCAAGCAACTGGAGGTACAACTGCTCTAACTGCTTATAACAGTGATGGCTTCACTATGGGAGCTGACGCAGCAATGAATACATCTAATGCAACATTTGTAGCTTGGATGTGGGATGCAGGAACAACTTCTTGGTCCTCATCAGATAATGATGTAAATGCTGGGTCGTTTGCTTCAAGTGGTTATACAAATAGAACAGCAGGATTCAGTATTGTTACCTACGAAGGTGACCAAGCTAATAATACTACAGGTACAATTGGGCATAATTTAGGGGTAGCACCCGAATTTATTATCGTTAAAAATTACGATAACTCTAGCAGGAAATGGTTAGTGGGTCATAAAGATATAGCGTCAGGAGCTTGGACACATCATTTATATTTAGACGATGATGATCCAGAGACAGGCAGTAGTGCTGCTAGATGGAACAATACTCCGCCCACTCAAGACGTATTTTCTGTAGGAGATACTGTCTATGCTAATGAGACTGGTAATAGTTATATAGCTTACTGTTGGGCTCCCATCGCAGGCTATTCTTCGTTTGGATCGTATACCGGGAATGCTTCGGCTACAGGCCCATTCGTTTATACCGGATTTGATACGAAGTGGTTAATGATTAAGCGAATTGATGCGACCAAAGGTTGGATGATGATTGACTCAACTAGAAACCCGTATAATCTCGTCCGAGGAACTCTGTATCCACATGCTAATTATGCTGAGCATACTGGAACTGGTCACGGAATAGATTTACTCTCTAATGGCTTTAAAATTAGGGAGAGTAATGATCGTCATAATGCATCCGGTGGAGAATATGTCTACATGGCATTTGCCGAACATCCACTTAAGGTGAGCCGGGCACGATGATTTTGATAGATAGTTGACATAGGGACAAATATCCTATATAATATCATTGAATACATTATGATAGTATGGCATACTCATCAAAGTATGAAAAATTAGTTGAGTACTTAAAGACTCACTATACATATAACAGAAAATTAAAGAATTTTGCTGTAGGTAATCGTGAAGATGCCGAGATAGCAGTAAAAGTTAAAATTTATGATCAACTTATGGGTTATGTTGAAACTCTTGATGAACAAGAGAGAATTCAGACAAAACATAAGAGTAATCTCATTCCAGTAGAGTTTCCTGTAAATGCAGCAGAGCCTGTATCTCTTGATTTCAAACCAGATGTAATTACTTTTGGTTCTTCTTTACCTGATAGTATAAATCTTGGATATATACGTGGTGAGGAAGGTAATGATAGTATCACTATATTGGGTGAATCTAAGGATACCATTACTTTTGGTGATGGAAGTGATACATTACATCTAGGACCAACCAGACTTCCTGGTGGTGCTGGTGAAGATCATATTGTATTTAATTCTGGTCTTGCTCACACTCATTATGATGAACCTGAATATTATTCAGACACGTTTGGTTTCGTTGCTGGAGAACTTCCAGATGATAAGGATGATAAATAACTAAAATACTCTAGTATGTCAGTATGGGATACCTTGGTAACGAAAATACTTTAACAGGTACTCAGAACAGTAAGAGGATTGTTGTTCAAGCTACACCTAATCAAACTATATCCACTGTAACAGGTGGATATACAATTGATCAGTTGGATGTATATCGAAATGGTGTAAAACTTGCACCTGGGGATGACTATAATGCAAGGAACGGCACTACTGTTACATTCATCAATGCGTGTAATGTAGGTGATGATCTTCAGTATGTAGTATTTGAAGCATTTGATGTTGCTAATGCTCTAGGAAATAGTGGAGATCAATCACTTGTTGGTAGTTTAACTGCTACAGGTATTATAACTGCTACTGGTGGTTTTAGTGTTGGTATTCAATCAGGTGGTCAGGTTATCAATGCTGGTGCAGCAATAACCACGATTAACTTTGTTGGTGCTGGTAATACTCTCATCTATAACTCTGCCACTAAGAGTGTTGATGTTGCTATTGCAGGTGGTGGAGGTGGTGGTGTTGGTACTGCCATTAAGTATGCTGATGGTGAGAGTTCACCGTTTACATTCATTGATGCATGGCAGACTGTTGATGAAGATTTAGATTTAGATGCAACTAATGCAGGTGCATCTACATCATTTGTTGTGTCTGTCGTTCCAAACGTTGAAATATCTAGTGGCATTGCAGTCACGGTTGGTGTTGGTAAGACTATGGTAATTGATGTTCTACAAATCGGGGATTTAGGTTAAAATGAGTATAGTTTATACTGATCAACTTAAGAGTAGGTCTGTAGGACCCGTTCAAGTATCAGATGATTTAACCGTCTCTGGTGTTACTACTGCTACAGGTGGTGTTGTTGGTAATGTTACAGGTAATGTTACAGGTAATGCTACTGGACTCAGCGGATCTCCAAGTGTAACTGTTACTGATATTAGTGCTCAAAATATAGTTGCGGTTGGTGCCACATTTACTGGTACTGTAAGTTATGAGGATATTAAGAACTTAGACTCTGCTGGTATTGTTACTGCTAGGGGTGGACTTCAAGTTGGACCTATTACTGGCATTGCAGCGACTATTAACGTAGGTGGTGATATAAGTTGTGGAGTTATAACTGCTACTAGTTTTGATGGAGTTATAACTGGTGTAGATATTAGTTCTGGTGGATCATTCTTAGGTGCTGGTGTTACTGATGTAAACTTTGCATCTGGTGCTACTGTAACTGCATCTGGTGCTGGTGCTACGATTACTATTGCTGCTGGTATTACTACAACATCTCAGTATAATCAGAGTGGTGTTATAACAATTAATCTTGGTACTGGTCAAGGCCATGAGGTTACATTAGCAGCAGGTATATCTACAATTACAGTAACAGGTGGAACTGCAGGAGCATCACATCATCTTATTCTTACTCAACCATCTTCAGGTATTACAACTGTAGGGTTTAGTACGTATTTCTTATGGCCTTCTGGGTCTGCGCCTAATTTTGGAAGGAATGCAGCAGCAAGTGAAATTGATATGATAACGTTTGTTGTTAAACAGCAAACACAGACAGGAACTGGAGTTACTCAATTACTTGCTAGTGGCGCACTTGATTATCAATAATAAGGAGGATAGTTAGATGGCAGCTAATGCAGGACGTGTAATACCAACTCCCTTAGGACAAACAAAGGCGAATCTTTGTGGTAGTACTATCTTTCAAGCTAGTAGTAGTCAGCGTATGACTAGAACTCCTAGTTGGGATTCTAGTAGAACTCAATTTACAATTTCTTTTTGGGTTAGACACCTTGAACACACGGCGACTTGGCCAATAATATTTGGTGCCGATACATCTAGTAATAATAGAAATCATATAAGAATGAATGGAGGTCTATTACAGGTATTCTTTTTGAAAGAAAGTGATGGTGCTTATGCATTGCGATTATTTCCTAAGCGATCTTTCAGGGATCATCACAGTTGGACACATGTATGCGTAGCAGTTGATACAACAAATAATACTTCAACTGAGAGGGGTAAGTTATGGATTAATGGTGTATTGCAGATTGGAGATGATTTATCTTCTACAGCAGTATATCCAGATCAGAATTACCAGTTCGCAATTAATAATACTGTAGAACATAATTTTTGTAGAAGAGCATATGATAATAGTAATTACTTTACTGGGCAATTATCTGAGTTTTACTTAGTTGATGGAGCAGCTCATCCTGCAACAACATTTGCATTTGAGGATCCTCTAACTGGTGCATGGAGACCTATAAGACGTCCTCAAAATGTTGGTGTTAACAATGGTACAGTTTGGAGTAGTTTAGGTACTCTGAGTTCTGGTGGTTGGGATAGTGGTAGAGGACTAGACATGGGATTTAATGGGAAACCAGGTAGTGCTCATCCAGCTGGTAAAGGTGCTCAGTCATCAGACAACCAAGCATTATTAACGTTGGATTTGTCATCTAATCCTATTACGGTTAAAAATCATATAACAATTGCTTCTCATACTGGATATACTCAGAGAATATGGGTTACTGTTGATGGTACTGAAACTGCTGCAACTCCTTCATTTGGACAGTATGAATTTGATGTTTCTGGTAGTCTGACTCAGATAAAAGTACAGAATGATAATAGTGGTGGTAGAACATACGTGCAAAGGGTTAATATTGATGGTGTTAATTTAGTTGATAATGCTATACCTGGTGGAGCATGGGATTGGATTTGGTTTGGAACAAATGGATTCTACATACCATTTGATGGTACTGGATTCTCTGCTGATGGTACTGCTGGTAATGTAGGGGAGGATCAGTCTGGACGGCAAAATCATTATACTGCTTCTAATACTCCAACATTTACAAAGAGTGGTCCTTCTGGAGTTTCAAATAGGGTTGATGAAGCAGGTAATCAGTTCTCAAATTATGCTACTTGGAACAAGAATGATATTGGTAGTACTGTAACATTATCTAATGGTAATATTACACATTCATCCACTACTTATGCATCTACATTATGCAAAAGTACTATTGGGATGAAAACTGGTAAGTACTATTGGGAATACAAGCATACCCAGAAACCTAGTGGTGGATGGACTTATATGGGTATTACTGATGCTCCTAATGCCCGTGTTGCTGGTTCAGATCAGGCTAATGATCTTATGTACAAGTATTCTAAAGCATGGAGTTATAATACAGATGGAAGTGTTACTCATGATGATGCTGAAACTTCCTATGGCGCTGGTTGGTCAAATGGAGATATAATTGGATGTGCTTTTGATGCTGATAGTGGACGTATATGGTTCAGTAAAAATGGTACATGGCAGAATTCAGGAAATCCTGAGACAGGAGCTAATCCTGCTTATAGTGATATAACTACAGGTGAAACGTATGTTGTTGGTACTTCAATAGACAGCAATACAGGTACAGGTATTGGTGATCTTATTTCTGGTGCTCAAGGATTTAATTATACACCACCTACAGGATTCTTCCCTATGTGTTCCAACAATAATTCTGTTGGTGATTTTAATCCTTCTGGGGATTTTAAATCAGTTGCTTATCTTGGAAATAATAGTACTAATAATATTTCTTGTGGATTTCAACCAGACTTGGTATGGATAAAACCCAGACAAAGTGCTTATTCTCATCAGATGAGCGATAGTGTGAGAGGTAGATCAACTGGAACTGGTAATCCATTCTTCTACGCGAGGACTGACACAAATGCTACTCCCTACCAGTATGGAAATAGTGAAGGTTTTCATAGTATCTATGGTGATGGGTTTACGATGTTCGGATCATCTGGATCTACTAATTACACCGGACATAAGTTTCTTGCGATATGTTGGAAAGCAGGTGGTGGAAATATTGCTGGATCAGATGGAGATGAGTTTTGGAAAGATGGTAAGCAATATGCATCTGCTGCTCTTGCTGGAGTTGATGCAGGATCTGTGAATCCTACTGCATCTTCTGTTGGAACAGCACAAGGTCTTAGTATCGTTCAATTTACAGCAACTGGTGCTAATATGACTATTGCTCATGGACTCTCAAAAGCTCCTGAGTTCTTTATAGTTAAAGGTAATTATGATTGGGGGGTTTATCATAAAGGTATACATGCAAGTCCAGAAGAATATTTTGCTAATCTAAATGAAAATACGGCTAGAGTTGCACGTAGTACCACTTGGCAAGATACAAAACCATCTAGTACAGTAGTTACATTAGGTACTGATATAAATGTCAATGAGAGTGCAGCAAAAACATTAATGCTTTGTTGGCATTCAGTTCCGGGACTGAGTGCGTTTGGAAAGTATGTAGGAAATGGAAATGCTAATGGGCCTTATATTCCATTAGGATTTAAGCCTGGATTTGTTATGGTGAAAAAAGCAAATGGTGGTGAGAATTGGCAAATGCATACTTCTGCTCAGAATCCTTTTAATGATGCATCAGATGGTGCTGGTATACGGGTTTTTGCAAATACAGATGCTGCAGAGAATACGCAGTTCAATTTTGATTTTTATGGTGATGGTTTAAAGGTAAAGACTACTGATGCATCAGTAAATAGTAATGGAGAACCCTACATGTATATGATTTGGGGTGATGAAGCATCACAGGGACAGCATGGTGTTCAGGCAACTGGGCGCTAAATAACTAAATAAAGAGGAATGAAGTACTAGCATGTCAAAGTTACAAGTTGATACTATTGTAGATAAGGAAGATAAGAGTGCTCCTACGTTTAGTAAGGGTGCTATTGTTACTGGTGTTACAACATCTACTACATTTTCTGGTAATCTGACTGGTAATGTAACTGGTACACTGACTGGTACTGCTAGTGGACTAGCAGGTTCTCCTGATATTACTGTTGGCCAGGTAACTGCAGGAGAAGGATTTAGAGCAACATCAGGTGGTATAGTTGTAACTGGTGTTTCTACAGTTAATAGTTCTTTGATAAGCCAGGTAAATGCTGGTGAGTGTCAGATAAGAGCGGGATATTCTACTACGAAGTATGCTCAAATAGGACGTGCTTCTTCTGGTGCTTATCAATTTATATCTCAAGAAAATGGAGCAAGTTTAGAGTTTGGTACTGCTGAAAGTGCTGATGGTGGCGGAGCTGCAAAGTTTTACATTGATCGTTATGGTGATGTTAGTGTTGGAATTGCAGCGACTATTAAAGCTGGTGGTAGTGCTACATTTGCTGGTATTGTAACTGCTACTAGTTTTAGTGATAGTAATGGTACTCTTCGGTCATTACCAGTTAATAGTCAGACTTCTGCTTATTCATTAGTAACTGCTGATGCAGGGAAGATGGTAAAGATAACAACAGGAGGAGTTACTTGTCCTAATGGTCAATCATTTGCTGCTGGAGATATGATATCTATTATGAATGAAAGTGGTTCTGCTCAAACAATCACACAAGGTGGTGGAGCAACGTTATATTGGACTGCTGATGGTACTACTGGAAACCGCACTTTAGGTGCAAGAGGAGTTGCAACGATAGTAATGGCAGGAAGTAGTGCATTTTATATTTCAGGTTCGGGGTTGACTTGATATGATGCAGCAGATGCTGGCCGGAATGCCTAATAAACCCTATGAATGGACAGAAGGTAGTCCTGCAGATTGGGATTACAATAGTAGTTTTAATCCTTCGACACCTAATGGTGGAGTAACTAAAGCTAGTATATCTGGAAATCAAGCTACTGCTCAGAGTGGAGGATGGAGTATGGCAGTTTCTGCTGCTGCCTTAGATACGGATAGACCAACTGGTCTTAGGTTTAGGATGCAGAATAATACTGATGATACTCATATTGGTCTTAGTAAAACATTCGCTGATAGTGCTAGTTTTGATGCCACTATAAGAGATAGTACTATTTCTTATTGCTTATCCTGGGGTTGGGGTGGTGACTATAATAATGATAATGGTACTGATGTAACAAATGCCAATTTACCTGGTGGATTCGGTCAAGATGATTGGACGAAGATTATTATTGATCCAGTAAATGATAAGGATATAAAAATATATAATAATTCTGGTACTCTAAAATTGACTGTAGACTTAACTACTGCTTTTATTGCAGAAATAACAGCAGGTAATATTTACGCTATGAGTGATCAGTATATTAATGGAAATGTTGATTTACAAAGAATACCATTTACTTAATATAAATAACTAAAAAGTATAGAAGATGTCCCAGATTAACGTCGATATCATAAGAAGCCGAACAGGTACTGCGGCTACCTGTGATAAGGGACTAGTGGTTAGTGGAGTTACGACTGCCACTACTTTCTCAGGTGCTCTTACTGGTAATGTAACAGGTAATGCTTCTGGTACTGCTGGTGGTTTAAGTGGAACGCCAGATATAACTGTTGGTAATATAATTGCTGTTGGTGCTACGTTCTCAGGCACTGTAAGTTATGAGGACATAAAGAATTTAGACTCTGTTGGTATTGTTACTGCTCGTGCTGGACTTCAAGTTGGTCCTCTCGCAGGTATTGCAGCAACTATTGATGTTGGTGGTAATTTTGATGGTGGTATTGTAACTGCGACTTCATACTATGGTAGTGGTGCTAACTTAACCGGTGTTATTTCGGGTATTGATGTTAAGTCTGGTGGTTCATTCTTAGGTGCTGGTGTTACTGATGTAAACTTTGCATCTGGTGCTACTATTACTGTCTCAGGTGCTGGTGCTACTGTAACTATTGCTGCTGGTATCACAACTGAAGCAAAGACATCTACAACTGCATCTGCTGCTCAGATAGATTTAGCAAACTATCAAGATCATAAAGTAACTTGCACTGGTATTACTACAATAGATTGTACGGGCACAGCAAGCGAAGGAAATTCACATACACTTAGGATTGTTAACTCAGGTATTGCAACTGTTGGGTTTAGTACATACTTCTTATGGCCTCAAGGTGCTCCACCTGTTCTTACAACTACTGATGGTGCGATAAGTCAAATATCATTTACTGTTCATCGAAGTTCTGGAGGCACTGGAATAGCAACGCAATTACTAAGCGGTGCATCTATTAACTATAGTTGAGGGTAGATAAATGGGAGTCATAGTACCACAACCCTCTTTAGAAGATAGAGCAGCGGGTGGCCAGAGAATAGAAGGTAGTTTAATAATTGATAGATCGAATAATTATCTAGAAAGAACACCAAGTGCTGCTGGTAATCGAAAGACTTGGACATGGAGTGCTTGGGTTAAAAGAGATGCTCAAGATGATGCTACACACCAGACATTCTTTAGTGCTGGAGATGGTAATGTTAGAACTAATTTTATGTTTGATAATACTGGATATACACCATCTGGTACAATTCAGATAAATTACCAAGCAGGACAAGGAAGTGGACCTTATAGTAATGCATCTAGACGTGATTATAATGGATTTTACCATATAGTTGTTGCATTTGATACCACACAAACAACTGCTGCTAATAGGATTAAGTGTTGGGTGAATGGTGTTGAAGATGTATTGGGTACTAATTCATTTCCTAATCAGAATACTGATTGGGATGTTAATAATACTAAGCTTCATACAATAGGTATGAATGTTACGCTAGCTGAACCTTTTGGGGGTAAATTTAGTACGTTTTATTTTATAGATGGACAAAGACTTGATGCATCATATTTTGGTTATACAGATCCATTAACAGGTGTTTGGAGACCTAAGAAGTTTACTGGAAGTTATACTAAAGATTCATATAACATAGCAAGAACTTGGAGTGGTTCATCTTCAAATATAACCAATCCCGCTAATGCTTTTAATGGTTATACAGCAGCGGGTAGTGGTGATTGCTATGCTAATGCTGGTGCTGATAGTGATGGATATTGGGATTTACCTGTTAATATTGTTGCCACTAAAGTAGAATGTTATATTGATCCGGCACATACTAGTATTACCGGTGCTAAATTTTATGCAAGGGATACAGGTTCTACACAATATACTTATACAACAAGTTCTGTTTCTGGTGATTCAGGATGGGTAGAAATACCTTTGGGTGGTGCTACTCGTACAATTAATAGAGTAGGTTGCATAAGAAATAGTGGTGGTAGTGGATCAGCACTGTTTGCATGGAGAGTTACCAATACTGATTCATCAGGTACTATTGTAACTAATGAAATACTGATTGATAATCTTAATGGGACAGGAGTTAATAGTTATTACCTACCATTTGATGGTTCTGCACCAATAGGGCAAGATCAATCAGGTAAAGGAAATGATTGGACACCAGTAAACTTTGGTGGTTCTAATAGTATTGATAAAGCAACAGGAGCGTTACCAATCCTGAATACTATAGGTGGAACCATTGCAGTTCCTGGTGTAAGAGGAAGTGTAGGTGTTGCTGTAACTGTTTATAATGATGGTGGTGGTAATAAGTATTATTTGGATGGAGTACAAGCAGGATCTGTTAAGTATGTACCAGGGCAGAACGTATGGTTTGATACTTCAGATAGTACTTGTGTTAATCACCCATTAAAATTTTCTACTACAGCGGACGGTACTCATGGTGGTGGAGCTGAATATGCTGATGGAGTATCGGCAGGCATAAGTACAGGTGTAGGAAAGGCTTCAACTTTTGGATGTACCTTTAATGGAGTAGATAGTTATTTAATGAGTAATACCAGTTCTGATGATACAGATATCTCAGCAGGTGATTGTACTATTGAATTTTGGGTGAGATCAGAAGATATTCAGACTGCTTATAATCCAGGTAGTTATGGATCTTTGGTTAATATATGTACTGATAATAGTAGTATTATTTGGGGATTTGGTGTAACTAATTCAAATAATTATGCTGATTTTAAATATTGGTCTGGAAGTACTAGCGTATCTATAACTGGGAATACTTCTTTACAGAATGGTGTGTGGTATCACATTGCCATGGTGAGAAATAGTACGAAGATGTATCTATATGTAAATGGAACAGAGCAAGCAAATCATACTTATGGTTCTGTGTCTAGTGCTAATCATCCTTTAACTATTGGTGTAGACCGCAGAGAATCTACTGATAAGTACTTTGCTGGAGAAATATCTAATTTAAGGATGGTAAAGGGAACAGCAGTTTATACAGGAAACTTTACTCCTCCTACATCTCCTTTAACGGCAATAACAAATACTACAGTATTGTTATGCCAATCCTCAAATCCTATTACAGGTACTGCACCTGGTACTATGGGGAATAATAATAATGTTATGTCCGTACCAAATCATATATTTGAGGGTGGCACACGGATTACATTCCCAACCAATGCACCGAGTGATCTATATTATTATTGTACTAATCATTCAGGAATGGGTGGTTCTGTAAGTATAGGAGCTACTAATCCAAATGTAGCAGATCCTTATGCATATAAATGTGTTCTTGCACTTCCATTAGTTGGTAATGCTGATGATGTAAGTAATCAGATTAATAGTGGAAGCACAACAAAGACAATAACTGTAACTAATGCAGTTGCTTCAAGTGCTCAAAGTAATTTTTATGGTGGAAGTTGGTATTTTGATGGGACTGGTGATTATCTTACAGTAACAGACTCATCA
>Ga0208011_1000662_pt1 | contig 12728 bp, 10 predicted proteins | sample 7_EtaG_FD_184080 | JGI IMG/M metagenome (GOLD analysis project Ga0208011, IMG submission 184080) | Marine viral communities from the Subarctic Pacific Ocean - 7_ETSP_OMZ_AT15161 metaG (SPAdes) (version 2) | ecosystem: Environmental > Aquatic > Marine > Oceanic | place: Pacific Ocean | collected... | reverse complement strand
TGCCGCTGCTGCAGCCGATCTTACGTTTACTATTGACGGCGCTCTTGATATAGATGCCTATCAGGGAGTAGCGATTGACTCAACTGTTGCTTCTATAACAGTTGGTGCTGCTCTGGCTGATGGTCAAACATTGAAGCTGGGCAAGAATGGTGCAGTGGAAACAATCATAGCACCACATGGAACGGCTGGAAGTGAAAAATATTCTGTAACGAACACGGCTGGTACTAGTGTCACAGAAGGAGACGCTGCGGTTCAACTTCTTGCAACTGCTGGCGGCGTGGGAATTCGTTCGACTGCTGATCTAGCCAATGCTGTCAATATAACAGCAGATGGCGACACGGCTTCCACAATTACTGTTCTCAATGATACAGGCACATCAGCTACTGATGGCGCTGCGTCAATTCAAGTAACTTCCGACGTTGGCAGGATCGAACTCCTATCAGGTTTGGGTGCAGCAAAAGCAATATATCTACACACAGACGGAGGAACAAGCGAGTCTATCTACCTCCACAACACTCAAGGCACTGGACAGGGGGCTATCACTCTCCATGCTCCCGCCGGAGGTGCCTATATTTTGGCTAATAAAGCTAGCGCATATGGTTTATTTGTAGATAATAATGGTGGAAATCAGAATAGGTATGCTATCAAGGCTCGTGGCGGAGCAGACAACGGTTCGGGCACAACCCACTATCTTTATGCCGAGGATGGTGACGGAACCGCTGTGGGTTCAATAAAAAATGTTAGTGGAACGTTCCAGCTAGCTGATGCGTCCGACAGAAGGCTTAAGAAGAACATTGTCGATACTACTATAGACGCACTGGAGATCATCGCCGATATCAAAGTTCGCGACTTTGATTGGATAAAAAATGATGTTCATTGCGTGGCAGGGCTCATTGCTCAAGAGTTACAAGAGGCCTTCCCTTCAGCAGCAGATGGAAGTGAAGATCAGGTGGATCCAGAAACGGGTGAAACCATCTATATGACTGCTTCAAGGGATGTTTTGGTCCCAGTTTTGGTCAAAGCTGTACAGGAATTGACGGCAAGAGTGGCAGCACTTGAAGCTGGGTAAGTCATTAAACGCACCAAGCAGCATAAAAAGGGCATTTAATGATATTATATACTATTTATTTTGAACACTTATTTATAATTTGACTCAATATATCAGAGGAACAAGGAGTTTACTATGTCATCTATGTTAGAACAGGCAGTCATTGACGCCAAAATGCTCAGAGAAGCAGCAGTGAAAAACGCGGAGGAAACTTTAATTGAGAAGTATTCTGACGACATCAAAGACGCTGTTGAAAAGCTTTTAGAACAAGACGAAGAGGAAGTAGGAGATGTGGGAATAGATGCCCCTCTTGCTGCCACAGATGGCGAAGACCTTTGTGCATGTCCGGACGAGGAAGATGAAATAGAATTAAACCTGTCTGATATCAAGAGTGAACTTGAAAAAATTGAAACTGGCGACAGTTCAGAAGAGCTTGGCTCTCCCGAACCTCACGAAGTGGCTGCAGCAGCTGCCCTTGAGGAGGATCTTGATCGCGAGGTCAATGAAGAAGGAAAGGAAGATTTAGAAGAAGACTTTGAACTTGATCTCACCGAAGAAGAACTTGAAGATCTTCTGGAAAAAGTCGTTGTTGATATGGAATCATCTTCAGGTGGTTGGCCGGGTCGACCAAGAAAAGAGGCTGATTTTGAGGTAGAAAAAGATTTGGCTCGTTTGGCTCATGAAGAAGATCTCGACGAGGATGAAGATAAATTGAAGAAAGAGAATAAAGAACTTGAAGATAAAATGAATAAACTTCAAGAAGCTGTTAAAACATACCAAGAACGAGAAGAACAGTATAAAGACGTGGTTTCTTCTCTTAAAGAAAAGTTCGATGAACTAGCTCTCTCTAATACGAGATTGCTTTATACAAATAAAATATTAAGTAGCACCTCCCTGAATGAGCGGCAAAAACAAAAAATTGTCGACGCTATTTCTAATATAAGTTCGGCAGAAGAGGCTAAGGTTATTTTTGAGACCCTTGAAAGCGCAGTGGGATCTATGTCAAAACGACGTGGACCAAAATCACTGAGTGAGGCAGTTGAGAAAAGAACTTCTTCCTTGTTGGCGGGGCGCCGAAAAGAGCCACAGTCAGATATGCCGGACTCAACCCGAACTCGTTTACAACGATTAGCGGGTATAAATAACAAATGAAATTAAAGGAGATTTCTAAAAATGAGTGTATTACAAAAACTTACTGAAGGAATCGTTAATCGCGATCTCCAGAAGGAAGGTGCTGCTCTGCTTAATAAGTGGGAAGCAACTGGACTTTTGGAAGGTCTCGAAAGCGATTCACAACGTAATGGTATGGCACGCCTTCTAGAGAACCAAGCTAAAGAACTTCTTCGTGAAGCTTCTTCAATGGCTGGTGGTGATGTAGAAGGTTTTGCTGCTGTTGCGTTCCCAATCGTCCGTCGTGTATTCGGTGGACTTATTGCTAACGACTTAGTTAGCGTTCAGCCCATGAGCTTGCCTTCTGGTCTGATTTTCTTTCTGGACTTTACTTATGCCAATTCCAGATCAGCTAGTCAAGGCATGTACGTCGCCGGCGAATCAATCTATGGTGGCGGTGTTGTTGGCTCCGAATTGACCGGCGGTATCAGTACTGCGGGCAATGAAGGTCAAGGCATTACAGGAAGCTTTTATAACCTTAGTACAGGTTATTCTAGTCCAACTGGTTCTTTTGAACTTACAGAGGGCAACAATTCTACAGAGGCAGCTATGTCCGATAATGACTTTATTGATGCTGGAAACTCCACAGCTCAGCTTAACGCCCTCGATGCCGGCCCAGTCGCGATCTCGGCTTTGACTGAAGCACAGAAAAAACTGCTTAGGTTTGACCCAGATGTTCTTGGCTCAACTAGTACTGATGAAGTTGGTGTTATTATTATCAAGCTTCCGGTTACTGAAATGGCTAAGATTAATCTCGATAATTTAACAGCCATAAACCTTGCTGAGACTGATGGCTCCGCAATGGATGCCGGCGCTGGTGACATACGAGTTCTCCGACGCCTTACTGAGCTTGGTTATCGTAATGCCGCAGGCAATGTCGTTACCAATTCTGAAGCCCAGTATATCACATTCTACTGCCAAGGTGATACTGGTTCCAACTTTGACATGGCAGCCGTTTTGAGGGTTTACTATCCGTTGAAGGACAACTTCGCAGCTGCTAATGCAACTGGTGCCGTTGTTGGTGCAGAAGACTGGGGACTTGAGGGTGCTGGTGCTTCTGCTGCTACTTTTGACGGCGCTTCACGCGACCTGATGCCAGAAATTGACATCAAAGTCGACAGTGTAGCTGTCACAGCAATGACCAAGAAGTTGAAAGCCAAGTGGACACCTGAGTTAGGTCAGGATCTCAACGCTTATCATAATCTTGATGCTGAAGTTGAGCTTACTGGTATTCTCTCTGAGCAAGTTGCTCTTGAGATTGACCGAGAAATCTTGAACGATCTCGTTCGAGGTGGCTCTGCTGGTACTTACTACTGGTCACGTTCACCCGGTCTATTTGTAGATCGAATTAAGGGCACTGAGCTTGGTGCAACCGCAGCCGCACCGGACTTTACCGGTACAGTTAGTGAGTGGTACGAGACTCTTGCTGAAACCATTAATGATGTATCTGCACAGATCCATCGTAAAACGCTTCGCGGCGGTGCAACCTTTATTGTTTGCTCACCCGAAGTTGCGAACATCCTTGAGTTTACTTCTGGCTTCCGAGCTAGTGTAACTGGTGATGATGATCGTGGAACTGTTGGTACAGTGAAAGTTGGTGCTATGAGCAGAAAATGGGATGTATACGTTGATCCGTATTTCCCACGCAATCTGTGTCTTGTTGGACGCAACGGCGGATCATTCCTTGAGACTGGTTACGTCTATGCTCCATATGTACCCCTGCAAGTCACTCCGACGATCTTCGGTGTTGAAGACTTCGTGCCCAGAAAGGGCGTGATGACTCGATATGCCAAGCAGATGGTTCGAGCCGATATGTATGGTGTAGTTATCGTTCGCGGCCTACTCGGTGAGAGTGGTGCTAGCTAAACAATAGCTAACGAGCAATAAATTAACCCGTCCTGTTAATTCAGGGCGGGTTTTTTTGTTTCTTATGGCACATTGCAAAAGTTGATACTATTTATAATAGAAAAACGAATTAAGGTTTAAGCCTAAATCAAAAGGAGATTTAAAAAGATGAGTAAATTAGGAAGATATGCAGCACAGAGAAAAAAGGTACAAAGTTTAACTGCGGCCTACTCCGTTACAGTCGCTGACTGTGGGACAATTTTTACACTTGATCTTGCCACTGGCTTCACCGTGACACTGCCTTCTGTAGCTGACGCTGGGAAAGGCTGGTGGTGTAAGTTTGTTGTTGGTACCAATTGTTCAAGCAATGATTATATTATCACCGAGAAGACTTCTGCTGATACCAATATATTGCGCTCATTAATTAATGAGTTGGAGACAGACACCGACACCGATGGCCCCAGTAGCACGGGTCATACGACCATCACTATCCCCAACGCAACTGATACTGTTGGTGACTTTGTAGATGTTGTTTGTGACGGAACTTACTTCTACTGCCACGGCACGACCGTACTTGATGGTGGAATGGCTTTAGCCTAATAACAACTCTAATCTCATCTAAACATTAAACCCCACTTCCTTCGGGAGGTGGGGTTTTTTTATTTATTTCAACTATTTATAATATAACAAAAGAGAGGTTCCCATGGGAAAGAAAAGAAGAGCGATGAAAAGACCTTTAAAGTTTGGTAAGAAATTCGCCAGTAAGTTTGCCAGATATTTAGCTCCTACAACGAAACAGGAAGCTACAGAAGAGGTTACTATAGAAGAAGTTGTTGAGACAAAACCGGTAGTAGAAAAGCCTGCTCCTGTTGCTCCGAAGAAAACAAAGAGCAAAGCTACTAAAAAGCCAACGAAAACAAAAAAGAAAACAACTTCTAAAGCCACCAAGAAACCAGCTTCAAGAAAAAAAACAACCAAAAAAAGCACAAAGAAGAAAGAATAGTGTTTTTACAGGGCGTTCAACTAATTATATCCGAGGAGATATAATTTAATGGCGACTCCAACAATAACACCTAGAAGTACAACTAGTGCCATTGTATTGGCATCCACTGGTTCATCCGGCGATGTTACGGCTGCTAATTTACCATTTGGCATATATGCAACAAATGGCGCCCTGCATGATGCAGATTTTGTCAGCGGTGCTGTCACACAGGTCTCTTATACATATAGAAAGCTCGGCGGCGATGTCTTGGATATCGAAATAACCGAACAGAATGTTTATGCAGCCTATGAAGAGTCTGTCTTCGAATATTCTTATATTGTTAACACACATCAGGCAAAGAATGCTCTTCCAAGCTTGTTGGGTGGTTCCACCGGCTCCTTTGACCACCATGGTCAGCTTAAGTCAGGAGACGCTTTGTCCTCTAGTCTGGGTGACGCGGATGTTGGTTTAAGATATCCAAAATTCAGGCTTGGTTATACCAAACGAGTAGGTGATACAGTATCAAATGAAGTGGGGCTTGGTGGTTCAACACCTATTTATTCAGCCTCCTTCAACACAACTGCCAGCATACAAGATTACGATTTACAAAAAATTATTTATGATAAATCGGTCCAATCTGCCGGCTCCTCTCTTCATTATTATCAAAAACTGGGATCTAGTGCTGACAAAAAAAGAATCACCATAAAGAAAGTTTATTATAAGACTCCTCATGCTATGTGGAGGTTTTATGGATATTATGGTGGATTGAATGTTGTAGGCAATCTTCACCAATATGGACAATTTGCTGATGATGCAAGTTTTGAACTTGTTCCAGCGTGGCATAATAAACTTCAAGCCATGTCTTTTGAAGACAGTATATATACAAGAATTTCACATTTTTCTTACGAGATTAAAAATAATAAATTAAGATTATTTCCACCTGTTACAACATCTCATCCGGGCACGATGTGGGTCGAATTTTCCGTTGAAGACGACGCTTGGGAAGAAACTGGCGACCGTCCAGATGGAGCTGCTGGTATTAATAATATGAACACGCTCCCATTTGAGAATATCCCTTTCAAGAGAATCAACGCAATTGGCAAACAATGGATTCGAAGATTTGCCTTGGCTTTAACAAAAGAGACACTAGCACAGGTTCGAGGTAAATTTGGAACAATTCCGATTCCCGGCGAATCAATAACACTAAATGCAGACGCACTAATGTCACAAGCAAAGGAAGAACAAGAAAAATTAAGAGAAGAGCTTAAGACAGTGCTTGATGAGTTGACTTATGCCAAGATTGCAGAGACAGAAGCTGCAATTATGGATAATTCAAACAAGGTTCAATCAAACGTTCCAGCCGGAATATTCGTGGGGTAATGGAAAATGGCAAGCGATAAATGGTCACAACCAGCAGCACCACCCCCACCGCTGTTTGTGGGGAAGAAAGAAAGGAATCTTGTTAAGCAAGTCAATGATGAGCTTATCGAGAGAGTCATTGGTCAGCAAGTATTATATTATCCAATAAGCTTAGATCATACTGATTTTCATCCTCTTTACGGAGAGGCAATAAAGAAAACATTTCTTCCTCCAATAAGAGTGTATGCCCTTATTGATTGGGAAGGACACGAAACAACAACAACAAACTATGGTGTTGATCGTCGTTCAAGCTTAAGTATCCACTTTCACAAAAGAAGGTTGACAGAAGATCAGGACTTGTTTGTTCGCGAAGGTGATTTTGTTCTCTATGGTTCTTTTCACTATGAAATTGTGACATTAAATGAGCCAAAACAGATTTTTGGACAAGTAGAACACAAGATGGAGATAATGGCTAAGTGTATCAGGGCAAGAAAGGGACTGTTTGATGGCAGCTAAGAATTTAAAAGAAATACCATTTATGCCCTCAACTTTGGAAACGGTTGATTATGCTATATATAGCTGGCTTTCTGACGAACTGAAATTATTCACAACAACGAACGATGGCTGGGAGAGAGTACCTGTAATCTGGGCATCTGCAGAAAGAGCATATCAAGTAAAGAAAGACGCCGACTTCAGAGATATCGACGGAGCCTTGGTTCTCCCTATAATAACCATAGAGAGAGCCAATGTCACAAAGGATTTATCCAGAAAAGGGACTGCTTGGGGAAATGTACCACAAATTAATGATGAAAAGGGCGGCTCCATAACAATCGCGAGAAGGATAAAACAAGACAAGACAGCGAATTTTGCCAATGCAGATTCTTGGAGAAGAACCCATGAATCTGGACCCAAGCAGCACACCTTCCCTACCCGTGATAAGTTTGGATATCTCAAGCCAACCAATAAGGTTGTCTATGAAACAATTACTATTCCAATGCCCGTTTATCTAGATATTACATATTCTATTTCAATCAAAACAGAGTATCAAGAGCAAATGAATGACTTGACAACCCCCTTCATGACCAAAACTGGTGGAATTAATTACTTTACTGTATCGCATGATGGTCATCGGTTTGAGTCATTTATTCAGGGAGACCTTTCTCAAGAAAATAATGTTTCGGCAATGGACGTAGAACATAGAACCTATGAGACAAAAATTGATATTAAAACTTTAGGTTATATTATTGGAGAAGATAAAAACCAAGAGCAGCCCAAGATAGTTATTAGGGAAAATGCAGTAGAGGTTAAGCTTCCAAGAGAAAAAGTTATATTCGGAGATCTTCCGGAGCATATCAAGAAAGGTGGTTTTTATAGGGAGTAGTTTTGTTTTTGTCCTTTGGAACGATAATATACTATTTATTAAAGACTATTATTGTTTAATTAATAAGGAGACTATAACGCATGTCAGTATCAAAATATAAGTTCGTATCCCCCGGTGTTTTCGTCAATGAAATTGATAATTCTAGACTTCCTGCCGCTACTCCTGCGCGGGGTCCAGTAATTGTTGGACGGACCGGTCGAGGTCCGGGAATGAGACCCGTTTCGGTCAATTCCTTTTCTGAATACATTGAAATTTTTGGAAACCCAGTCCCCGGTGGTCAAGGTGGGGACGTCTGGAGGAATGGAAATTATACTTCTCCCATGTATGCTACTTATGCAGCACAAGCTTGGTTGAGAAACGGTCAAACTGCGACAGTTATTCGTTTATTGGGTGCCGAACACACTGATGCAACCACTGCTGGTCAAGCCGGCTGGGGTGGCTACACACGAACGACAGCTGGTGGTGGAAGCTACGGTCTGTTTTTAATTGATTCTGGATCCAAAAACTCACACGAACTCACAGGTACCTTGGCAGCAGTTTGGTATTTTCCAACTGCAAATGGCGGAATCAAACTTTCTGGTACGATCAGGGGCGGTGCATCTAATGATCACAGGGAAACCACGAGCGGAAGCGCTGTAATGATAGAGAGTAACGCTGCCAGTTATGGATTCAATGCTCTGATTTGTTCTGGCACCTCCGGAAGAGACAAATCTGTTAATTTCAACTTTGATCCTGATTCGGATGGATACATCAGAAAAGTTTTTAATACTAATCCAATCCTTACAAACACCGGTGTTACTGCAGCCGGCAATCAAGAGAAATATTGGCTTGGAGAGAGCTTTGAGAGAAGCATTAATGATACTGTCTCTGGAAGCGCTGCAGGAAGTGCTTATGGGTTTATATTGGGTATGGGCAATGCTGGCACAGATTGGACAGGCGACTGGTCAGGTCGACAAGCCGGCGCAACAGAGGCACAAAGTGGCTGGATTATCTCTCAAGATTTGAGGGGGAGTACTACTCTTGGCTTTAATCCAATGTCAACAGCTTATATTACAAAATTGTTTAGATTTAAGTCTCGGGATGCCGGAGATTGGGCTAATGGGAATATTAAAATTTCCATTGCCAATATTAAAGCTCCCCAGAATGCAGATGTCGATGCATTTGGAACTTTCGATGTTATACTTCGTGATGCAAAAGACACAGATAATAACGTAAGAGTTCTTGAGCAATTTAGTAATTGCAACTTGAATCCAAATTCACTAAATTATATTGCTAGAAAAATTGGCAATATTTATACTTCGTGGGATGACGACGAAAGAAGATTCAGACAATATGGTGATTATCCAAATATTTCTAAACTCATATGGGTAGATGTCAACAATGAAGTTGCTCAAGGCTCAACAGATCCTTCTCTTCTTCCTTTTGGCTTCCATGGTCCTGAACGACCTTCACAATTTTGGATTGCTGATGGTGCCGCCGCAACCGCGACGATTACAGCGCTCTCCAAAACAGCAGGTCAAGCTAACACAAGAGTATTGACTATTGTTGACGTAGAGTCAAATTCAGTGAGCTTTACTATTGATAATAGTACCGATACTTCTACTGCTACGGTTATAGGATTTTCAAATGCGAACAGCAATGCAGCTCAATTTGCCACGAACATTGCGTCAGCCATTAATGCGGCAGACACGGCAGACACATTAAATGCCTCAGCTACGTCCGATGGTGCTGTTGTGACCCTTACAATGCTTACTGAGGGTCTGGATGGAAACAGTGTTACAGATATAGCCGGCACCGCTGTCTCGGACAGTGTTGTGACAATGACCAATCAGTGGAATGGTGGCAAAGACATCAAGTTTGTTTCAACATATAGTACTATGACAGCCGGCGCAACGTTTGCTACTTCAAGTGCAGCTGCTGACGCTGCAGGAGAAACAGGTATTCGCATGACGGGTTCGGCAGCTGCTCATTCGAGTGGTGGATTCTTCGCCGGCTCAGTGGCGGCAGCAAGCAGTTCGTATATATATCCAGCGATTGCTCTAAGGGTATCCTCTTCCGACGCAGGCTTGCCCAACCCCCGAGCAGCCTACTTTGGGTATGACTCTAGAATGGCTGGCTCTGATCGCTATGATCCAAGCAACAATGACATCTTAAGACCACTTCCGAATGCAGTGGCAATCAGCGACAGCACTTCGAATGTGGAGGTTTCTGTTGCTTTTACTTTGGATGATATTAAGGTTGATGAACTTAATAGTGATGGCAAGCTTGGAAAGGGAACATATGTATCCGGATCTCGTTTAGCCGGCAATTCAGCCACCGCCAACACTGGTTCATATACATGTATTCTCGACGATCACGGCTTTAATAAGTTTACTGTTCCAATGTGGGGCGGGTCTGACGGCTTTGACGTTACGGAAGCAGATCCTCTTGCTAATAGAAACATTGGATCCAGCGAAACGGTAAGTTATGAGTACAACACTTGGAGAAGAGCTCTGGATGCATCAACGGATCCCGAGCAGGTTGATTTCAACTTGTTGGTGGCTCCCGGCTTGACCAATGAGTCTTTGACCGATCTGATGGTTACTGTCTGTGAGGAAAGGGGCGATTCAATGGCTATCATTGATTTACCGTCTGTTTATAATCCACAGCATGAAGGAAGCAGCTATGGTACTTTCTCTGACCGCGTGTCAACCAAGCTTGCAACAACCGTGACAACTTTCAAAACTAGGAAGAAAAACTCATCTTATGGTTGTACTTACTATCCTTGGGTTCAAGTTATCGATTCTCTCAACAGTGCCACAGTATGGCTACCCCCCTCTGTAGTGGCTCTTGGGACATTCGCCCATTCTGACCGAGTTGGGGAACTTTGGTTTGCACCAGCCGGCTTCAATAGAGGTGGTTTAACTCAAGGATCTTCTGGCTTAACGGTTACTAACATCACAGAACGATTGACTTCTGAGAATAGAGACGACCTATATGCAGCCAACATTAACCCAATCGCCTCTTTTCCGAATGAGGGCATTGTGATTTTCGGACAGAAGACAATGGATGCCACAACTTCAGCATTGAGTAGGATTAACGTCCGAAGATTGCTGATTTTCCTCAAGAAGGAAATCTCTAGACTTGCCAACCAAGTACTGTTTGATAATAATGTCCCGGCAACTTGGGGAAGGTTCAAGGCTCTGGTCAATCCTGTGCTAGAGAGTGTAAAAGTTAGATTTGGTCTGTCAGACTATAGATTGGTTCTTGATGAGACAACAACAACTCCAGATTTGATTGACCGCAACATCATGTACGCGAAGATTTTCTTGAAGCCAGCACGGGCTATTGAGTTCATCGCGCTTGACTTTGTGATCACCAGAACTGGAGCGTCATTTGACGATTAAAATAAATAAACGGGGTAGATTTAGATCTGCCCCACTATTTAATATACGAAATAGTTGAAGGAGACTTAGAAATATGGCAGAATTTTGGGCAAACCCCGGTACCGAGCCAAAAAGAATATATAGATGGGTGATGCGTTTGAATGTCCCCGATATCGCAGAATATATGGTTAAGAAAGTTTCAAGACCAAGCTGGTCTGTATCTGAAAGCACCCATGCTTTTCTTAATCATACTTTTTATTATCCCGGAAGAGTTGAATATGAGGAGATGAGCGTGACTCTTGTTGATTCAATTTCTCCCAATGCTGCTGTCGTAATGAGAAACCTCCTAGACAAAGCAGGGTATGTTCTACCTAGTAACGCAGAGACAGATTTTAGAACAATCTCAAAAGAAGGTTATGTTTCTACTGCTGGCTTGGGAAATGTTACTTTGACCTTGATAGACCAAGATGGCGGCGACCTTGAGTCATATACGCTGCACAACGCATGGATCAAAAACTGCAACCTCAATGAAGTTGACTATGAAAGTGACGATTTACTTAACATTGACATAACTATGAGGTATGATTGGTTTACGATGTCTGCGCCCGGATCTAGCCCAGCGGTCACAGCCGGGTTCCAGACACCATAGAAACTTTTATAATAAATATATGAGGTAAAAATGAGAAACAATGAAGATCGCCTTGGCGCGCTCAACAGAGGTGAAAACCCTCCAATCCAACAACCACAATCAAATTCCCAACCAGAACAAGCATTACAATTCGTAACCCCCACAGAGTTTGTGGAACTTCCCTCTAAAGGGGAGTTTTACCCCGAAAACCACCCTTTGCATGGTGAAGACACAATTGAGATTCGTCATATGACAGCAAAAGACGAGGACACCTTGACCTCTAGAACCCTTTTGAAAAAGGGGGTTGCTATTGATAGATTTCTTCAGAATATTATTGTTAATAAGTCAATTAAGGTTGATAGCCTATTGATAGGAGATAAAAATGCAATAGTTGTTGCCTCTAGGATCACTGGTTACGGATCGGAATATATAGCCAAAGTTACATGCCCTGCCTGCGCAGAGAGTTCAGATTTTGCTTTTGATTTACAAGAGTGTGAAAATATTGTGGATAATGATTATGAGAAGCATGGTGTTAAGAGGACTGACGAGAATACTTTCGTCATTCATATCGACAAAATGAAAATGGATGTTGAAGTAAGATTGATGACTAGCAGGGAAGAAACAGGCTTGGTTCAACTTATGGAAAGTAGAAGAAAAAGAAAGCTCCCGGAATCTAATTTAACAGATCAACTTCGCACAATTATTGTCTCAGTTGGTGGAAACAAAGATAAACAATATATAGAATCATTCATCCAGCATATGCCTGCAATTGATTCGCGCCAATTGAGAACTATTTATCAACAAATTATTCCCAATGTTGATATGAATCAAACTTTTTTGTGCCTAGAATGCGCACATGAAGGGGAGGTAAATGTGCCCTTTGGCGCAGGGTTTTTTTGGCCTAAGTGACCAATACATAAAACAAGTCTATGAGCAGTTCTTTTTGCTCA
>Ga0208011_1000657_pt1 | contig 12814 bp, 9 predicted proteins | sample 7_EtaG_FD_184080 | JGI IMG/M metagenome (GOLD analysis project Ga0208011, IMG submission 184080) | Marine viral communities from the Subarctic Pacific Ocean - 7_ETSP_OMZ_AT15161 metaG (SPAdes) (version 2) | ecosystem: Environmental > Aquatic > Marine > Oceanic | place: Pacific Ocean | collected... | reverse complement strand
AATCCATACAGCGTTATGGATTTGTATGAAAATGATATAGATGATGTGAAGTTCATCAGGGCTGGGTCTTCAGATTCTGATATTCAGATCACCTACTTTGGATAAGGAGTGTTGCAATGAGCGTACAACGTATAAACCAGCGTCTCACACAGGGGCAGACGGGCGACATTTCGGATGTCACTGCTGGGACTGCTCTCAGCGGAGGTGGCAGCAGTGGCGCTGTTACTCTCAATGTTGTTGTGGACACTGCCACTCTTGTCATTGCGGGTCAGGTGTTTAACTAATGGCTAAACTTACTGGTCCTCAAAGAAGAAGACTTCCGAATAGTGCTTTTGCTCAACCTACGCAACGCAAATATCCGATTAATGATCGATCTCATGCTAGGAATGCGTTGGCTCGTGTAGCCCAACATGGTTCTCCTAGTCAGAAAGCACGTGTTCGTGCCGCTGTTAGGCGGCGTTATCCGGGTATTAAACAAGGACGATAATGGCATACAACCCTTATGGAACTGATTACAATGTGAGGGACCCTTTGGGGACTTCTCCTTCGCAACGTTTGGCGACTGCTTTAGCGGGAACAACTTTACAAAAACAGTTGGCTCGTAATACAACTGCTCGTCAAAAGTATGATACGACTAGGGGTGTTTCTGATGCGTTGCATAAGTTGAATACTGGTTATGCTCGGAGGGGTTTGCAGGATTCTGGTTTGCGTAATCGTGGCATGGGTAAGTATTTTACTGATTTGTATACGTCTTTGGCTGATACTGAAATGGGGTTGGAACAGGCTTTGTTTGATTTGACTGCTCAGAATGTTGGTGCGTATAACGAGTATTTTGGTACGGCTTATGGTCGGGAGTTTGATGCGATGCAAGATCGTGCGGAGCGTGCGGCTCAGATCAGGGAGGCTAGTTACTGATGACTCCTGAACAACAGTTGAGAGAGGTTTGGAAATGGTCGCAGAAGAGGCAGCAATCTAGTCCTGTTTTGTCACCGGCGCAGCAGGCAAAGTCGGCTGCTCAGGCGGCGATTCAACGTGCGCAGCAGGCTAATACGGCTGCTGGTAGGACTGTTCCTAAACCTGCGGTTCCTACTTGGAATCAGAGTGGTAGTATTAAGGGTCAACGGATTGCACAGATTGCTAGTGCGGAGCGTGCTGTGGAGAGCGGTAAGCAGACTTCTCGTGATGCTAAACAGGCTATTGCTGATGCTATTGCGGCTATTACTGCTGGTCAGATTACGGCTACTACACCTAGTCCTGCTCCTTCTTATACTGTGGATGATGCGGATGAGTTGATACAGAGGAGTAAGGCTTTGCAGCAGCAGTCTGCTGCGACTTCTACTAATGCGGATCAGGCTATTGCTGATGCTTATGCTGCTATTGAGGCTAGTCAATTAAATAGTTCTTCTGGTTATAATTTGCCTTCTCATCTTCAAGGTGGGCCTCTTCCGGTTCCTCCAGAACCGTTTGTTCCTAGACCGTTGCCTGATGCTATGAGCATGGAACAGCAAGAAGCATATTATGGTTTGTCTGTTCCTGAACAGGATGCTTTTGATGCTTTCATTGCTGGAATCGAAGCAAACATGGATCCTAGTACTACGTTCTCACCTCCACCTGCTGCAACTGCTACTACTGCTGCACCTGCTGCACCTGCTGCTCCTGCGCCTCCTGTGCCTTGGTATGATCAGACAACTCCACAAAGCGTTGTAGACGCATATGATTCTCCTAATGCTTTAACTGGTCAAATGAATCCTGAAGAAGCCGCATGGCTTGAAATGGCTCAGGCTCAAGGTGTATTTGGGGAAGGTTTAGGTCAAGTTCCGTTTGATCAAACTGTGCCTACTGCAGATTGGGATCCTGAAATGACATATGGTCAACAACTAGTTGACGACCCTCGTTTACAAATGAGAACAGATTTAGCAAGAAGTCTTTTAGATCAGGGGTACACGGTTGCTGATATAGAACAGTTCCTAGGTATGGAATCTTTGATGACTAGCGAAGAATTGGGTACAACTGCCGGTCAGATGGTTGATCCTAGTTTTGCGGGTGTCGGTTCTCAACAGTGGTTTGATTATATAGAGGAACCTTATCAAGAGACTGCTGCTTGGGTTGATTCTCCTGAGTTTGCCAAAGAGTACGGAGCGCCTGCTCCTGCCGGAGCCGGACCTGATCCTACTGGACCTATGGGCGGAGGGGATAACGGTGGAGGTCAAGGCGATTTTGGTGGACCCGGAGAAACGCCTGTAGACGATCCTGTAAATAATTTTGTGAGCAGTCAAACTGAAGCGTTGAATCTTATTAAGGACGAATTTGATGCTATAGAAAAGGCTATTACTGCTGCAAAAGACGCTAGTACTGAACAGTTAACTGGGTTGCAAGAAACCACTCAAACAGCGTTGAATGCTATTTTTAAGAAACAGTATGGCACTTTAAAAGATCCTATAACAGGAGAGTTGCTTGAGCCGGGTGAAATGGATCGTCTTCTTTCAACTTGGAAAGATGAACAATCTAAATCTAAAGCAGCACGTGCTACAGACAAAGCAATTATTGGTGCTTTGGCTGAAGCAGAGGGTGTTGCTTCTGCTGTGGAGTTTAACGCGATAGATCAATTGCATGGTGATCAGGTAGACACAATGTTCCAGTATGTGGATTCGTTGTGGCGTATAGGCAAAATGTCTAAGGATGATCGTGATGCTATGCTTCTTAACACTATTGCTTCTTACAAGGCTGATGTTATAAACAATGCTATCCAGTTGATTATGGGTGCAAGTATTGATAGGGCAGGTAAGGAACTTGACGTTGGTCAAGATGCTTTGGCTTCTAGGGATGTAGCCGAATATCTTGGGGCTGATCCTAATACCATATTTGCTGGTATGCGTGGAGATATTCCTATTGGTGAGATGGCTTACCAAACTAGTGAACGTTTAGCAAGTGAGAAATTCCAAGAAGGAGAATCTGCGTTGGATCGTGCCATTAATCAGCAGCGTGCTGATACGGCAGATGCACAATTAACTGAATCTACACGTCAGTTTAACAATATGTCCGCTTCGGATCAGGCTAACTTGTTGGCTGCTGGTGTGAACATGACTGAAGGCACTGAAAATTATGGTCGTATGGTTGGTTGGGATCCTTCGACTGGTTTAACTCCAGCACAAAAATTACAGTCAGAGCAGTTTGGTTTAGGTTTGTTGGGTCAAGGTATTGACACTAGACAAATGGTTCCTAATCCGTGGGTTCCGGGTGAAATGATGGATAACGAGAATTATGGTCGTCCTTGGGGTTGGGATTCAACCACAGGGTTGGGTACAGCGGATCAGACTGCTGTCGATTTGGCGGCTGAACAATATTTAGATGCTCAAGATGCAATGGAGTTGCAGACTGATTTGGATTGGTTGAAGGCTGGTTTTGATCAAGACACTGGATTGAAGTTAGAAGCAGATGAGAATCAAAGAGTACCGACTGCTTTCACAGACGAAGACTTTTTAACTTTAGGTGAAGGTATAGGAGAATTTAAACAAAATCCTTTCCCTGATACTGGTGGCACGTGGTGGATGAGTCCTGAAGAGATGGACACTTATGGTTCTATTTTAGAATCGGTTGTGAATTCTGCGGTTACTGGTCAGCAAAATGAATGGACCGAAGCAGATCGTGCAGAAACTCAGGCTGAGATAGCAAAGGCTAAGGAAAAGGTTGAAGCAGAAGAAAAAAGATTGGCTGTGTGGGGTGACTATCCTAATCCTGAAGGTAACCCACGGTTGGCATTGGATAAATTAGCACCTCCTACTCAAAAAATAAATCTTACAGAAATTGTTAATAATGCTATGTTAGAAGGTGAATATATAAGAGAAGGGTCTATCACTACTCAAAATCCTAAAGGTAAAAGTATTAGTCTTAAAGACAAAAGTGAAGATTCTGTTTGGTTAACAGTGTTAGCAGATGTAGCACAATTTGATTTAGGAACTGCAATAATTTGGGCAAACATTACAGGTATACCTGTTGAAGGCTTACAAGAATGGACAACACGACAATCAGGTACTGAATTAGTAGCAGGAAAAAGGTTAAACAATTTTATTGCTAATCCAGATGGCACATATGAGTGGAAATAATGGCTGATGTCTACACACAACTGCAACAGGCTTTAGATAGAGCAAAAGCACCTAAACTAACTGCACCTTTCAGTAAACCTCAACCTGTTTTACGTTCATCTGCTAGAAGTCCTTTAACTGATCTTAGGTTACCTTCACGATCTGGTTACACCCGAACTTTAGGTGGGGGTAGTACATCACGTGGTCCTCTACCTGATCCTCCTTCTGAGCCAACCGGAGGTTGGCGTTCAGCATTAGGCGCTCTCGATTGGGGTCGTTCTGCTATAGCGAGTACTCTTAAAGAAGGTATTGATGCTATTCAATTTTGGACAGATGATGGTGGTTTTAGTGCTTCTGACTGGTGGGATCAGACAAGAAACCATTACGGTTTTCAGGATCTGATTCGTGATGAGCGTACTTCTGTAGGCATTGGTTTAGCAGCGTTGGCTCCTTTGACAGGTGGTGCTGCGTTGGGGTGGGCTGTGCCTTTAATGGCTAGTGGCGCAGTTTTCGCAGACAAGGTTTGGGCTGATCGTGTGCTTGGTTTTATTGGTGATGTGGCTATAGATCCTTTAACTTACATGGGTGGCTACAACGTGATGGCTCGTAATTTGGGTTACAAGGGTGTTGGTTTACAGTTGGGGGAAATAGCAGGTAAGAGTCCTAATGAGGTTGCTGGTTTGTTAAGAGCAACTGGTGTGAAAATAAAAGACACTGGTAATTTGGGCAAGAGGGCTATAAACATTGCTGCTCAGGCTGTGGAAGTGGGTGGTAAAACTAGAACTATTTCTGGTATGTCTCGGTATTTGATGAAACAAGGCGAGGTCGGTCAGGCGCTTGCTAAGTCTATTGGGATTGATGCAGGGTTGCGTTTACGTGTGCCGTTTACGGGTATGGTTTCTTCTGCATCAAAGTCGGTGGATGATCTTATTATGGGTGTTGGTAGGACTATTAGCGGACAGGCTCCTGCTAAGAGTGCTTTAGGCAGGTTGGAAACCATGCTTGCTGCACGGGCTTCTACTACAGCGGCAAAGACTGCTACTAAAAAATTCAAAAATTGGCCTGATCTAAGATTGTTGTTAGATAAACAACGGGTTAAAAACATTCCTACTAAATACAAGGTAGGTAAGACTGACACACAATTCCGTTCTTACATTAAGAAAATGAGAACAGGGCCACCTGATACTTATGGAACTAAGGTTCCTGTTCCTCAACGTGCAACGGTTGGCAGGGCTGCTAGAGCGCCTATAGAGTTTAAGATTGGTAGCCGTCAGGCTAAAATGGGGCCGGGAAGAACGTTATTTGGGGCAGCAGATTTACCTTTGCGTGCTTTAAGAAATCTTCCTATATCAGGTTCAATGATTAAACCTTTACGTTTGGGTGGTTATTTATCTGGGCAAGGTCAAAAGTTTTTTGATGCTTTTAAACCTGAAACATGGCGCAATTTGGATCCTAAAATTCAGATGGAGATGGAGCGTGGGCTTGTCAGAAAGTTCCGTGATCATTTCAGTACTCCTGACAAGTATTTTCAAGACTTGTTGCAAAGGGGTGACATGGAGTCGCTTGTTACTGCTTGGGGTAATGAGCAGTCGATGGCTTATGGTAAAGGTATTTTAAATTTTTATGAGTCTGTTGGTAAAAAAGGTGTTGATGATTTAACCAAGTTGGTTCGTGCTTGGAAGATAGCACCGAGAGATTTGAATGTATTATTGCGAAATTTGTTTGCTTTCGGTGTGACTCCTGATTCCCCTGATTTAATGAAACAAGTTTTTAATAGGAACAGTGAGTGGTTCAAAAATCTTCCTGAGAGTGTCAAAAATTTGGGTGATGACCAGTTGGAAGAGGTTGCTACTGTTGCTCTTCGGATGATGAATGAATTAGACAGTATCAACATGCAACAGATGGGTCCTGATTATTTAGAATTAAAAAATGCTTTCATGGCTTCTGGTGAAGGTGGCTATTTCCCAAGAGGAATGTCTGATTCTATGTCTGCAAAATTTAATCATGAGATAGGAGGCCCAGAGACAAGCGGAGCGTTTCATTCCAGACACGAATATGACAGGATATGGACTGCTGGTAAACAAATAGAGTTGCCTGATGGTAGTAAAGCGTTAGGTGAGGCTCAAGCAAAGAATCGTGCAGTTAAAGTTGGTAACAAATGGTACGTCAACAGTATCAAGAATCCTTCTAAACCTTTTGTTATTCAAAAGCCTTCACTTGTTAGTAGGACTACTGCTGATCAGGTTGATGATGTAGCCCGACAAGTGTTTGGTGAACCTATGTACAAGGAAGATCCGCTTGGGATCTTACGTACTTATTATAAGAGTATGGGGTTGAAGGCAGGTCAGAATGCTTTCTATCAAGAGGCGAAGCGTTTAGGGTATCCTTTAACGCAAATGTCTGACAGAGGTATTCAGGCTTTTCGTAATATGGCTAATGACACTATAGAAGGTGTCAAAACTAAAATAAGTAATGTTCGTGGTGGTGGTCAAAAAGGATTAAACAGAGTGGCTCAGTTGCGTATCACTACTGGTGTGGCCGCTCAAGAAGATTTGGATGCTGTTAATAAATGGTTTGATGAAATTGAAAGACGGATAGAGAAGTCTGAAGGGTTTATGGAGGGGGCTGAATTTAGGACTGATATTCCTGAGATTCGTCAGACTGAAAGAGTTATTGAGGGTATTGAAGGTCCGAGTACTGTTAGGAGCAGAAAAGGTCAGGATATTGAAACTCGTTATCAAGGCCCAAATGCTCAGGCCGCCCATGCTTATACAGGTGAACAGTTGTATTTTGATCCTATTACTGGGTCTGGTATGGGTGATGAGATTCTAAAAAGAATCTATAACAGTGATCCTGAGATTGAACGAATTTTTCAAAAAATGTTTCTTGGTGCATACTCAACGCATGCACAATTTCCTGAAGAACTGTTATTAGCGATGTATGTGAAAAAGGCTAGGGGAGGTTTAGAGGGTACTCATGTAGGAAGGGGAATGAAAGCAAGACAGAAAACTTCTATGACTATTGATGATGGTACACCAGCATTCACGAATAATAATGTTATCACTCGTGCTGATGCTGAAAAAGTTGCTGATAGTGCGCCTCAGTTATTTAGGATAGATAATAATGAACTAGTGTTTGCTGTTGATCCTGTTTGGGCTAGAGAGTCTTTAAGGGCTAAAATTCCACAAACACGTGAGGAACTCGAGTTGTTGAGAGAAGCGTTTGATTTGCAAATTTCTTATGTCGGGCGGATGGAACAGATCAGTGATGAACTCACTGTGATAGCAAATAGATTAAATGAAGAGATGTTGCTTGGTGGGAAGGTTAGTTCTGAGGTTGATGCTCTTTTAGTTAGGGCAAACAAATTGGCTACAGAAATGGAATTGCTTCGTTTCAATATGGGTACCAGAGTTATGCCTCAAATAAATGAGTTGACTCCTCGTATCAAAATAGTTAGTCAGTCTTTAACTAATCGTGTCATGCCTCCCACTCCGCCTCTCATCCAGTATTGGGATGATGGCGCTCGTCAAGCGGGTAAAACTTTTAGTGGATTGAAGGCTACTCAAAATGATGCTGTAAATATGATGTTGCACAGAATTGTTCATGAAAGAGAACAAGGTGACACAATATTACTGAGAGCAATCATGGGTATGGATAGTGCTTATTGGAAAGAGGCGTTAAAAGAAGGTCAAAGTTTCCAATTTTTAGAACCTGTTAATAAAACTTTAGTTGATGATGCTGTTAAAAATTTTACTTTGGAAGATTTGTTAAGTCTTTCTGTATTGTCTGGTATAACGATGAGAAAGGGAGTGCCTATGGGTGGGTCACAATTGTGGAATATAGATCCTACTTTGCAAAAGGTTGTGGCACATGTTAGTAATAAAGGTGGGGCGAAAGGTCCATTAAATGTTTATAACGAAATTAAGTTAACTACTACTGAAGTGCGTCAACTTAAAAAAATGTTAGGCACTGTACGCAAGGAACTGAAACGGTTAACTGATGAAGCGTTAGAACCTTTAGATGACAAAATTACGGTGTATGGATACGGCGAGTTGCAAAAAGGACCGTCTTATAGTTTGAATCCTGCATATGATCCTTTTCAATCAGGAGTTGCTGGGGGTACATTACGCCCTGATTTAGACCCGTACAAATCGGGGTTCTCTGCATTTACTATAAACAAAAAAGATGTCGTGTTTGCAGTTGATGCACGTGGGGGGTGGCGTAACGCTTTTGGTCAACCTGAAGCAGAATTGTTAATTAACCCTAAAGCAGCATTGAAACGTAAACCTACTCCTGTGACTCTTGTGGATGACATTCAAAATTCAAGTCGTGCCATGGGAAGAATTTTTGATGACAGTTTTGCTTACGCTGGAGGGCGTGAGAATCCTTCTTCTTGGAGGAAAAGATCCACTCATCCTTCCCGTGGGATGGACCCTGAAAATACTGCGCCCACCACAGGGGATGCATTATCTATTATGGATGATCCTTATAGGGCTGACCAATTCGGTGTACCATATCGGCCTGATTATCCGGGGCAGTTGCCTATCATAGCAGCAAAAGCAAGACAATTAAAATTGTCGGATGAAACAGTTGCTATGTTAGAAAGCATAGAACAAACTATCGAAGCGGGTTTTGCTAAAGGTACTAAAAGTTTAGCACCCACTGATCCATCTCATGGCAGGAAAGGCCATTTTCAGAAATGGGAAGATTATTATGAGACTGCTTCAAAAGGAAGTATAGAGTTAGAACATAACGATTATATTGGGATTGGTATATCCGGTAAAATAGATGTTGCACAATCTAGACAGTTACTAAGGCAGGCTTCTGATGCAATAGCACAAGCGCAAGATAGCAGTCTTTTGAAAGGACTTTTGGATCCTGATGTGAGACAAGCAGGTAGGGCATCTCTCAGATACAGAATATCGGATGCTACGGATGCAGAAATAGCCACGGCTATTGAAGAAACTACAACTAACGCAAACCTATTATTTAAAGAGGCTGCTGGTTATAGAGATCAGGCTGCTTCAGTGCGTGCAAATTGGCAAACTTTATATGGTGATGATTCTGTTGCTCAGACCACACGAAAGATTCGGCAAGGGTTGTTGCCTGCTTCAGAGGATGCAGATTTTGTGCAAAAGATTGTAGCCGAACCTAATGTAACTGGAGAAGGACAGTTAGGGGATTTCACTCCAGACAGGTTACTGCAATCACGAAATGCTGAACTTGAACTTCAAACAGGAGTAATTGGACGAGAGTCTCTTGATCCTACTACCGGAGAAATGGATGATGTTACTGAGGCAGCATTAGGACAGGCTTTGCGAGATTTAAGCGCACAAGAAACAAGCAAAACCCAAATGTGGTCCATGTTGGATAGTCACTATTTTAAGAAAGGTACTGGTTGGGATCCTGATCTTGGTCGTATGACTGATTTTAAAAAGTATCCATTTAAAACAGGCCCTAGAGCGGGCATGGAATTTCCAGAAGGTGGACCTGAAGCAATGCTACGTGAAGCAGAAATGCTTGACCAGATGGCTCTTGTAGCAGAATTAGAAGCACAATCATTGGCGAGAGAAGCAGCGTCTTACATTAATTTGACAAGTTTTCAACGTGGTATAGGAAATTTGCGTGGTGCGGGTGCAGATATACCTGAGTTTAAACCTCCTAGAGTTGATGACAGGGTTTCCACTGATTGGGAGGAAGCATGGAATGCTTTCCTTAAAACAAGTGGACCTCAGGAAGCAGTTATTGATAAGAAAATGGTTGATACTTTTATTGACACGATGTTGGATGGTACAACCAATTGGGGTCCTTGGAGGTTGGCTTCAGGTAACAAGGATCTAGATGAGGGTATGATCGCTGCTGCTGAAGCGTTTCAAAGAATGAACACACCTATGGAGGTGGAAGGTTTATTAAAAGGGTTTGATAAGTTGCAAAACTTTTTAAAGGCTGGAATGATTTCTACTCCGGGGTTCGTTATGAGAAACATTTTTGGTGCTTTCTTTAATGCTTGGTTGGATGGTGTTAATCCTAAATCTATTTTTGATTCGATGAATACAACTAAAAGAATTGCTAATCATGCGAATGATCAAGGCATGTCTTTCTTGGAAGCGGCTCGGGATGTCGCCTCTAAGGAAGGCAGTGAGTATATGAGAAATTATGTTGGTTTATTGGAACGTGGTGTCAGAGGTGGCGGTCAGGCTACTGTGTCAGTTGATATACCTGTTGGAGGTGCAGGCTTTAGACAAAACAAGCCTAGCGGTTTAAAGAATTTGGCTCGTGGGCAGATCATGGTTGGTATGGATCAGGCTAAAGCAGCGGACATGATTGCTACCAGTGCTGTACCTTGGTCTAGTAATTTTGCTTATTATCAAATGGTTCGTTCTGCTAACATGCAGGCTGAAGACATTATTCGTTTAGGTGTTGGGTTAGACACAATGCGATGGGGTGGAGATTTTAACGATGCGTTGGCTCGTATCGCTAAAACCCAGTTTGATTACTCTGATTTAACTGAGGTTGAAAAAAAGTTTTGGTCTAGGGCTATGCCATTTTATACGTGGACAAGAAAAAATGTTCCTTACCAGTTTCAAATGTTAGGCAGGCATCCTGCTAAATATAATGCTGTGATGAACGCTAAACGTAACCTTGAGTGGGGTACGGGGGATGACGGGGTTGTTCCTGATTATTTGTTGCAACCTTTTGGTATTAGAATGCCTTTCGAGTTTGCTGGTTCTAGAGTTTATTCTGTTCCTGATCTTCCTTTTCAAGATTTGTTTAAGTTTGATCCGTTGGCTAAAACTGAGGGTGAGATAGGTAATCCTATGTTTGGTGTGGAAACCATGTTGCAAAATTTAGCATGGCAGGCTACTCCTATTATTAAGACTCCTATTGAGGTGGCTTTTGGAAAGAAGTTGGCTTCTGGGGTTCCTATGAGTGGGGAAAAAATTTCCACTCCTCAACCGTTGCGTGGTCTTCCGGGGCTTATGCCTGCTTTAGCATCCATAGGATGGGCAGAGAAAAGTGATGATGGTGAGTGGATGATGGCTGATCATATTCAATATATTGTTCTTAATTCTTTACCTGCTTTGGGTACATTACGTCGAATGGTTCCTTCGGAAGCAAAATATCAGCAAAAGTTTTTTGAAACTATGTTTTCTTCTATGGCTGGTTTGAGTTTGCGTCGTAATACTCCGCAAAGACAAGAGAATTATGAAAAGTATTTGCGTTATAAACAGTATCAATTAGATCGTGAGCAAGGTGCATTAAACTATTATTCACGTGGTGGTATGTCTAGAGAAGGTTCTGATAGACCGTCTTATAATAGGACTTTTCAGTAGTCGGGACAGAAAGGGCTGATAGTTATGAAACACTTATCGAGAGAGGATTGGGGAGCGAAACCTCCTCCTAAAGGAAAGTTCGACAGGTTAAACCCTGCTCGTGTTACAGGCGTTGTTATACACCATTCTGGTGTGGAGAACGGACCTCGTGGGTCAGATGCTGTTAAGGCTTTTGAACGCCATCACATGGGTAAAGGTTGGGATGGTATTGGCTACAACTGGCTTGTTGATGAGACTGGCACTATTTTTGAGGGGCGTGGTTGGGCTAACCGTGGCGCTGGTACTAAGGGTTGGAACAGTCGTTCCATTAGTGTGTGTTTCACTGGTTGGGGTTTCAAGAGTGTCCCTGAGAAGTCTTTGGAGTCTTTGAAGATTATTGTTGAGGCGGCTGAGGCTCATTTCGGTAAGGGTTTGTGGGTTTCAACGCATCGTAAGAAAGCGAAAGCGGGTTACACAACATGTCCGGGTGACTGGTTGGGCGACTGGGTTGAGAATGGTATGGGTACTTCTCAGGCTCCTGATCGTGTCGATTGGGCTGCTATTATTCAGTTCTTTAAAGATTTACATGAGCAGGTTAAGAAGACTTCTTTGTCTCGTCCTTCTCGTAGTCGTGGTTTACCTGTGCGTTTGGTGCAGGGAAAGTTAGCGGAGCGTGGTTTCAAGCCGGGTCCTGTGGATGGGGTTTACGGTAAGAAAACGGGTGATGCTGTTAGAGAGTTTCAAAGAACACAAGGTTTTTTGAAGGTTACTGGTGTGGTGAACGGTGATACGTTTGGCGCATTGTTTATACAATAAGGATATATTATGCCAAAAGGTAAAGGATATGGGACGTTTGAAGAAACGTTTGGTTCACAGGATGAACAACTTTATGACTCTACATCTTCATTTAACATGTGGGATATGAGTCAGAAGGCTAAGAAAGCCGCAGCGTATTTGCGGAATACTAATTTGGGCAACGCCAATCAGGGTGGCCGCCCTTTCGGAAAGTAGGTTATGATGCCACATAAATTGGATGGAACATCCCCAAGTATGCCTTCAGCGGGCAAGGTCTTAGTTGATACTGTTCGTCGTGGAGGTAATCAGGGTTCTCTTACTGGTGATGCTATGTTACGAATGAGTAACGGAATGCGTGCTAAGTTTGATGAGAACGACTAATGGCTGGTAAGAAAAAGCCTCGTCGTCCAAGATATTAATCTAATAAAGGAAAAAATTTGAAGAACATATTTGATGTGTTGGAACGTGCTGGGTGGACTTTTGCTCAAGCGTTCCTAGGTGTTTTCGTTGTTGCTGACTTGTCGTCAGCGAAAGGTGCAGGTGTTGCTGGTTTGGCAGCGGCTGTGTCTGTTCTTAAAACTCTTGTTAAGGACAAGGTAGCGAAACAATAATGGAAGAGTCTTC
>Ga0208011_1000654_pt1 | contig 12835 bp, 15 predicted proteins | sample 7_EtaG_FD_184080 | JGI IMG/M metagenome (GOLD analysis project Ga0208011, IMG submission 184080) | Marine viral communities from the Subarctic Pacific Ocean - 7_ETSP_OMZ_AT15161 metaG (SPAdes) (version 2) | ecosystem: Environmental > Aquatic > Marine > Oceanic | place: Pacific Ocean | collected... | reverse complement strand
TAATGAGAAAACGAGACGCATGGGGAAAGCCCATCTTGAAGGTTGGCGATGTTGTTCAATCATTGCCGCTCAAAGATGACCCCGGCACAGTCGTAAAGATTCTTCAGGTGAACGCAAACGGCGCACATGTTGTTGCGGTTAAGTGGTTCACTTGGGATAACGGCAGAACTTCAGAAGAACATGTTAGAGAACTTGAACTTGTGAGCAAAGCACAATGATCAGCATAGGCGATTACGTTGGCTTTCGTGGTCGAAGCTACGCCGAACTTCGTGGAATTGTCTTGGAAGGTCCACGGAGAGCGCCCGGCACTATGCAGCAGAAGCAATTCCGAGTAAAGTGGTTTGAAAGTACAACCCCCCCACATTGGAACCCGCGACCCACAGGATCGTGGGAGTTCGACCACATCATAAAAGTCCTTTCGTCCATGGAGACAAAATGTCAGTAGTACAAAGAAAAGCAATGTTGAAGGCCGAAGGTTTCTTCCCACACAAGAAGAACGCCAAAGGCACAACCATCATTTATAGCCGGAAGCATCCCACGGCAAAGTTTGTGCGCGTTGTGATTGATTCCGGCATCGATAGCAAAACCAACAAGGTTATAAAGAACGCCGGCGTCAAGCTCTGCTTCGTAAATCGTCAGAAGTCTTGGCGCGAGATCACCGCAGAAGTTTCCACAGACAACAAGGGACTTGTCAGCCTTATCAAAAAGGTCGAGGACTCAGAAAAGTTTGTAAAGACATGCAAGCATTGTAAGGCGAAGAAGTTTACAGCAAAGAGCGGCAACGTCGTTTGCGCCAATGCTTGTTGGACTGCTTGGGGCGGCAAGAAAAAGTCGCAGAACACAACAAAGAAATCTTCACAGAAAATCGTTGCACAGAAAAAGGCAGCGACAACACAGAAGAAAAAGTCTCAGAAGGTTACACCAAAAAGTCAGAGAACTTATCCGCTCAATAAAAAGCCTCAGAAAAAGCCTCAGAAAAAGTCACAGAAAATCGTTGCAGAAATCTTGCCAGGAGATCTTGTCTCAGTAGAGAGAGTTGAATTGGATATATTCAAAGAAGATTACACCGGAAGAATCCTGGGCATTGTAATGAGTGTTGACCAATTCGGTAAGGTGAATGTAAACTGGACTGCTAACACAAGTAACCTGCAATCCTGGGATATGCCGTTTACCAACCACTACAATACGGCTCATCGTCAGGTACTGCGATTCAAGGTGTTGTCCCGTAGTGTTGAATGGGAAGAAGCGGCTTAGGTGGTTATGGAGAATATGCTATTACTGATTTGTTTGATTGGCGTGATGTTTACAATTTGGGAAAAGTAAGGCGGCCGCATTGTGCGATATAGTACAGGCGCAAAACCGAGAAGTCAAGCAGCATATACTCCGCACCCACAAGTAATGCGCTTGCATGCTACAAGCAAATAAACACAATTCGACCGGGCACAATTATGCCCGATACTTTTCCGCTCAGTGTGCTATATTACTAGTATGAACAGCGCGGGAAACAACAGCAACACCGAGAGCAGAGAGCAGACAAACAGTTTGCAAACTCTTGACAAAGTAATGCTTGACATTCTCGCTCAATGTGGTATTATATAAACAGTTGAGGCGCTGAAGCCCCAACATAATTGGATTGGACCCAATATTATGGCTAACTCTAACTCTTTCGTCTTCCTCGTAACCAACACAAGCGAAAATGGTACAACGGCATTTTCCAACCTTAGCAGCGCGCTGACGCACGTTGCTGACTCGCACGGCGACTTGAACGCTGAAGGCGCGGCGCTTATGTTTGACAATGGTACCAATGCATTGGTTCCTGCTACCATTGGCAACGTCAAGCGCAGCTATGCTCGCAACCTTCGCTTTGTTGCTTCCAATGCTGACGCCGCTAGCGTTGTCGATGGAATCCAATCTAAGCTGAAAGGTGCACTGCAAGCCTGTGCGCTGGTTGGCGTTGACCCTGACAACGTCGCGAAGGTTGCCGACCTTCGCGCTGAGTTGGAAACCGCGCAGCTTTCGGTTGGTTCCATCGAAGATGCAACCGAGTTTAACATCGAGGTCCTGGTGCTTCACAAGCGCAAGCATACCAAACGCGACAACGTTGCAAGCTAAACCTATTTAATTGCTTGCGCTAAGCCCCTGGTCATTAAGTTGGCCGGGGGCTTTGTCGTTTCTACCTTCTTAGCGTGGGAACTTAATAAAACAACAGCAATTTCAAGCACTTAGAAATCTTGCTAAAATTGTATTGTAGGCCGGCCCCCTCCCCCCTGCCGGGCCGGAAGTATGTCATATAGGAATTTACACCCCCTTGACATTTGACTAAGTACGTTCACAACGCGCAGGCAATTTTCTGGACTTTTCGACTTTTGCAGCGAAAATAGATAGATTCAGGCATAGTTACAGTATAATGGACACGTTACAGAATGTAGTGATTATAGTCGGCTTAGCCGGCGTTGGCACATTGTGGGTAGCAGCAGTTGTAGGTATGCTGCAGCTAGGATGGAAGAGCCTAGTGGCCCCATGGATCGATCGAGAAGAAGACAGGGGCTAGGATGCGACGCGATGACCAACCCGGTAATACATGCGCTAGTGGTACTAGCAGCCATCATAATTCCAGGCGGACTCGTCGTATACTTTGCGTGGCGCTTTAAGGCGCGCTGCAACGAAGCCAAAGAGGCCCAACGTCAAAAAGACCCGATCGAAGAGATTCGAGAAGCATTCCTCAGTAGATACCCTAAGGATTCTTTGCGCGCAAAGGCGCGACGAGAGCGATTGGCGATGTTGCATCGTAGGCGCCGCAAAAATTCCCCCAAATAATTTGGGGTAGATTAAAGTAACTTAAACCTATTTATACCCGTTATGCGCATGCGAGACTTTTTTCGATCTAATGAAGATTTGACTTTTTATGTCTTCTGGACTTGTGTCATTGCTTTAGGAGCGTCTGCATTTAGGATTTTGTCGGCTTTTTGGTAGAATGTTACGCCCAAGTCTTCAAATTTCTAAAAGCGTCGAGTATAATTTAGGGGTCCTTATAACGTTCGGTGGTATAAATCCTTTTGGCTGGCAGACCAATACGCTTACTATTTATTTGCTATTTTTTGAAATTAGCGTAGGATTGCATTTTAAAGGCCGCTACTAACGTGATAGTATTATGAAGGGTGCTTACTATCTTGCAAGGCCTAAAAATTTGGCGAGAAAAAATCGCGGATTTTTGACTATGTACTTAAGAGAGTTTAGCCATGACAATTCTTAATTCTATTCTTTCTGTATTATTATTCTTATGCATCCTTCTGGCATGCTGGCTTGGGGTAATAAATTGGCGCCGCTTCCGCGCACAACAAAAAATTGCCGAAGAATTGGACATTATGCTCAAGTCAACACTGGAGGCGGCACAACGTAACAAGACGGCGGCAGAAAAATGGGGGTTGGATAAGCCCTCTGCCGGCAACGGCAGCCCCAAGGCGATGACCATAGAAGACTTATATAGTCGAGGCCTCACCGGAGAAGACGACATTACATCCCCTCAAATGCTTTCAACTATGTTAACCGTTATAGTTTATAAATACGGAGATCTGAAACTTAGCTTGAAAGACTTCATGAGCGTACCGATTGATGAGTATATCTCTGTTTATGTAGATCAGGGATCAAAAGAGATAATTTTATCTCTTAATCATGAACTGGCCGATGACGGCGCCGGCGCGATGGCACCTTTCGTTGGTAAAGATCCGAGTGGGGATGACACCTTTCACTAAAGTGTGGGCGTCATTTTAATACATGAAGATTGGAGATTTAGTACGAGTGCGGTCTAAGAAGCGTGTTCCTAAACAGATGGGAGTCATAGTTGAGATCTTCAGTGACCTAGACCCCAAAAATCCATGGGTTCGCGTTTTATTTACCAACCCAGTTGAAACTTATCAATGGTGTAGGGCTGGTGGATTGGAAGTTGTAAGCACTAAAGAAGAAATGGACAAATAAAAAGAGGGGCCCGGTTTTGAGCCCCTCTTTAGAAGGCAGCAACACATGTGGGAGTTATGAGTCGCGCCAAAGATTATTAGATGCAAATTTAATCACTTCTTCGGCCGAGTCTTCATTATAGCCATAATTGTCAATTAAAGTCTTAACCATGGCATTAAACTTTCTCTGTTGCTTAACGTCGCGACTCTTACTTTTAGTTACGATACGTGAGATGTCCTTAACCGATGCTACAAGCTTATTTTCAATAGCCTCTCTTAGGGGGCCATAAGACTTCCAGTCAATAGTCTCGCCTCGTCGTAATTTGGCAAACATATAAGAAGAGATGTCAGCCCGGAAATTATTCTTAGCACTTCCTTTGATTCCGATCTGCTCCTCGATGGTTTGAAGAAACTTTTCATCAGGCTCCATGTCTTCACTGGTGATCCTGTCTTTAACTTTGGTATTATTTACATATGCCTCGGCATGATCCAGGTAGTTGTTAAACAAAGATTCTGCTTGTTCTTCATAAGCGGAAACAAATGCTTTGGTAATTTCTTTCTCCAAAAGAGAGAGGTATTCTTCATGCAGTACTTTTTGCAAGAAAGCCAAGCAGCGACTTCTTTCTTCGGGCACTACTATTTGCTCTTTTACTTGTCTGATTAGAGCATCACGAATAGAGATTGGAGTAATCATGCTCTTGGTCGATTCAGCCAAAGCAGCATCTACTGCTTTCATGACAAAACGAGTGGAGATACCTGTCATCCCCTCATCTTCTACTTCTTCTCGAAGGTCCTTAATGTCTACCTTCTTAATGAGGCCCTTTTCGACAATTTCTTCTCCGTTGTAGATTTTCATCTTCGTGAGAGAATCAACTTTGTTCGAAGGCTTGAGTCTGGAGAGAACCGCAAACATCGATGCAATCTCCAAAGTATGGGGCGCTATATGACACTTGAAATCAGATCGATCGATGAGCTTTTGATAAATTTTCACTTCTTGATCAAATTCTAAGCAATACGGAACATTAACTCGGACGATGCGATCAAGAATCGCCTCATTGGTATGTTCCGACTTAAACTTATTCCACTCTGCTTCGTTGCAATGGGCTAAGATGACTCCATCAAAATAAATCATAGCCTGCTTGCCAGGAGAGGGCACGCTCTTTTCTTGTGTAGCTGTAATCATGGTATGAAGGAACTCGATCTCATTTTTGAAAACCTCTACAAATTCAACGATGCCACGATTGCCTACGTTAAAAGCTCCATTAAGGCTTAAAGCCCGTGGGTCATCCTCGGGGTATAGATCAAGCTTAGAAATGTCTTCAGAACCAATAAGGAGGCTCGTATCTTGTGTATTGGGGTCCATCGGCGGTACCACCCCTACTCCTACTCGACCACGAACGGAAAACGAGGCCTGAGTAATGGGAAACTGAGTATAGTCTCCATTAAATTCTTCTAGAAGACGATGCCTACAAATGGGACACAAATCGCCTTCGATTTTAATATTATAACTTTCCTCAAATTCATCTCTGAGAGATCGGGGAATCAAATGAAGGGGCTCTTCGTTAATGGGGCAGCCGGCTAACTTGTAGAAAGGTTCGCATTCTTCTAGGGCGCCCTTGATGTGTTCTATGAGTGCGGACTTGCCCGCGCCGACGGGGCCCAATAACAACAAGACCTGTCGGCTTTCTTCACCTTTCATGGCTGCAGAGTGAAGGAATCGCATTACTTTAAGAAGGGAGGATTCCATTCCAAAGAATTGAGAGGAAAAATAATTATAGACCTTTAGGTTCTCTCCGTCGAAAAGTTTGCGACAGCGTTCATCGCTTTCATCCAGAGTGGTAATTCCATGAGAAAGAATTTGCTTATATAAGCGCTTGTGCGCCAAGTGAACCACTGCTGGCGCTCCCTCCACAATTTGAAGGTATTCCTCCAATGTTCCCTCGAACTTTTCAGTTTTTTTGCTTTCCTGATGTTTTTTTATACTGTTTAAAAAATTTTTAGTTGCGCTGCCCATAAATTAAAACTCCCACAATTCATTTTCAACTTCGGTGAGGATTTTAACCTCATCACCCCAGAGAATTTCTAAATTCTCAAATACTTTTTTTGCATAGTTTAAGTCTAAATCGCGACCATCATGTTCGTGTTTTAGAATTAAAGTATTATTCTTAGTAAGTTCCTCAACATACACTACAGGCAGTCGATTAAGTCCTACATTATTAATTAATTCGTTTCGAACTTTTTCCCAACCTTCGCCATCCGATATATCATCTATTGTAATAGATTTCTTATCTTTTTTAAACGAATAGCTAAAATAATTCATACTCTCCAAAAAGTCTTGATCCACATAGCATCGAAGAAAAGTAATGTCATTATGAATTTCTCGTAGAATTTTGGCTTCCTCGAAACTGGTGTCCTCAATTAGCCGTTCAAAAAGCTTAAATCCTAGATGATAAGGGTTGACTTGCCCTAAGTGGGGACGAATGACTTGGTTATGAAGCTTAATAAAGGGCAGATGGAGATTGTCTGGTAAATTAAGTTCGTTCATAATTTTATAATGGATAGTACACGCCCATCCCTCATTCATTACCTTTGTCATAGCTTGGGGAATAAAATACTTTGAGCTTTCTTCGACAATTAAAAGAAGATTTCTTTCCCATTCTTTTAAAAACTTGCTGTGCTCGGCAAGGAAGCGCAATAAATTGTACTGTGGGGCGAGCGGCACCTTTTCTAAATCAATGTCAGCATCAGGGTCGTCTTGAAGTTTCTTTTGATAGAGCTCGACCAACTCTGAGTGTTTTTTATACTTAAGGCCCGGTACTCTTGGGACTTGGTATTTGATAGAATGTGCGGCATCTAGGATGCGTTCCACGCTATCGATACCGATAGAGGGGTCTTCAATTAGGGATCGTACGTACTTGGCGGCGGATTTAAAGCTATCTATAATGTTATTAGGATCAGTATGGGCGAACATTCGATTATTTTTAAAAAAATCACTGTGGCCTACGCAATGAGCCATCGTTAAAATGTGAATGTGAAGGGCATTCTCTCTCATCAGATAGGCAATGCTGGGATTTGAGTTAATTATCATTTCGTACGGAAGCCCAGTTTGTCCTAAGTTGTATAAAGTGTGCGTTCTTTCATATTCTTTGCCATAAGACCAGTGGCGATAGTGCGTTGGGAGTCCCGTATAGGCCATTGCACCAAGCATTTCTTGATAATCGATGATTTCATAGTCGATTGGGTGCCAATCTAAGCCCAAATCTTCCGCTATACGCAGAATTTTCTCATCCCAACGCATGAGATCTGCTTCTGTCCAGTTACTCATGCGTCTTTTTTGCCCCCAAAAAGGGATTTGAAAGCCGCCCAAATGTGAGAAACGTCTCCAATCATTACTTTTTTAAATTTATTGTCACACAATGGATTAAGTGTGGCCCATAAATTTTCTAATTCTTCATTTTTCCACGCTGAAAAGGTTGCCCAGGAGCTGGCCCCAAAGTTGCTATCACCGTCGTCATCAGATAAACCGCTATAGCTTTCATTTATTTCACAATAACCTGTTAGTTGACTTAATTTTTTGATCTCTTTGAATAATTCTAAAGACTTTTTGTTATCCGAATTCCAATTTTCCCCATCTCCACAATAAAAACTATAGATATTCCACGTATTGGGATGAAATTCTTTCTCAATAATGTCTAATTCTAAGTTTAAACAACTTGAAATTATGGTACCGCCACTAGTACCTACCTTAAAGAAGTCGTCTTCGCTTACGCGTTTTGCATTTGTTGAGTGAGAGAGAAAAACTACCTCCACCTTTTCGTATTTGTGGTTTAAAAACTGGTATAACAAGAAAAAGAAGCTTCTCGCAAGGAATTTTCGGTCTTGAGACATGGATCCAGACACATCCATAAGAAAAAAGATGACGGCCGAGCTGTTTGCCTTCTCTTTTGGCTTAATATGGTGGTATTTTAAGTCATTTTTATGAAAAGGGAAGCGTTCGTCACTGTCGGGGTCATAGGTTCCGGCCTTCTGGGCCATTTTTTTACGCCGGATCTTACGTTTTATGGTTTCCTTCTTGGAAAGACGTGGCCTGATCCCCTGAAAGCGATAGCCTTTGCGGCGAAGTGCCTTTTGGTTGAGAAATCGAAACTGTTTCTTCTCCAAGTCGGGTAATTCAAGGTCGTTAAAGAGATATTCGGCCAATTCCTCAAGGCTAACCTCAACATCATAGTATTCTTCGCCTTTTTCATTAGATCCGCGGCCGGTACCTTGACCTTTTCCTTTGTTGGCGCGCCCTTTGCCAATTTTTTGACCTCTTTTGAGAGAATGTTGCCCTCCGGAGCCAACTGTTTTGTTATTTTGGTTGTTTCCGAAGATAAATCGGTATTCTTTGATCCCTCGGACCGGAATTCTGATTTTTTTCTTCCCGTTTTGGCCAATAATCGATTCTTCGGCAATCACATCCTTAATTGATTCCTTAATAGCCTTATCTATTTTCTTTTTATGACGCACGCGATCGCTAGCGGCTCGATCGACTATGGATTTATGTTTACGGAAGACGCTCATGCACTAATTATCTTAAGAGACCAACTAATAACTATTATAATTGAATTACCAGTGAATGTCAAGACTATAAGACACAAAAGGACGAAAAATGGACAACATTACTGTTTTAAAGCTTGATTCCTCCTATAAACCCATTGAAGTCATCAATTGGAGGGATGCTTTTCTTCTAACATGGCTTAAAAAGGCTTATGTGGTAGAGTATACTGAGAAATTGATCCATTCGGCCTCTCAAACCTTTCGAATACCGGCTGTGATTGTATTAATAAAGTTTATAGACGAAAAATTGTTTACTGTACCCTGCACAAGCAAAAATGTGATGATTCGAGATGATTATCGGTGTCAATATTGCGGAACTGGCGCTGGCGCCGTTGCTTTGAACATCGATCATGTCGTTCCTCGCTCAAAAGGGGGCCAGACGTGCTGGAAGAACGTGGTGGCCTCTTGTCTGGGGTGCAACCAGAAAAAAGGAAACTTTCTGCTGGAACAAACATCATTAAAGTTACTTCGGAAGCCACTTAAGCCTTCATACAGAAATTTGATCAAAAAAAAGATTGGTACCGCCAACGCACGGTGGAATAGGTACTTATAAACTTTTATCTCTACTTATAACAACAAGTCTATGTCAACAAGCCCACCTGAGTCCCCAGTAACCGATCCAATTACGGAATTGCGTGATTTAGTTGATGATTTGGGAAAAAGTGACAATAAAAAGGATTTTTTCAAGCATTTAGTCGCCATTAATGCTAAAATTGATCTTATAAGAGAAGCAGTGGATAGAATGTGCGAAAACACGTCAGGTTGTCATTTTACTGTTAACGAATAGGGTTAACAAGAAAGTTTAAAGATAAATGGAGCTAATTTCAACTCATTTTGTCAAAACTGGGGATGTCGGTTATCATGGCAACCTGTTTGGAGGAGTAATGCTAGCATGGCTTGATGAAGCCGCCGCATCGTTTGCTGCACAGGCTGCAGACACTCCCAGAATGGTTACCAAACACATTGCCGGCCTAACATTCCAAAAACCATGCCGTCCGGGGCAAATAATCAAGATTTATGGCGAGGTGGCCAAAGTGGGCAAGACATCGCTGGTGTTAAACATGGAGGCCCGCCGTCATTCTGTCTACAATGGTACGCAGAAGGCAGTCGTAAGCACACAAATGACTTTTGTTCGCATTGATGGCGATGGTGATGCAATTCCTATTTCCGAAAAGGTAAGACAGAAATATCGCGACCCCAAGGATTTTACATGATTACTTTTTCACCAAAAGCGCAAAATCAACTAGTAAAGATTATTGAGGAACATGAAGCAGTCCGAGTAGCTGTCAAAGGAGGAGGTTGCGCTGGGATGTCGTATACTTTAAATATTTGCGAAGAATACGACGAGGAAGATCTCCTAATCAAAATTGAACATGTAAATGTGTATGTTGATCCTCACAGCGCCCTACTATTGACTAATACCATAATTGATTTTGTTCAAACTGGTTTAATAGAAGGCTTTGTCTTCAATAATCCTAATGCCAACACCACATGTGGGTGTGGTATGAGCTTTTCTTAAATAAAGAATAAAAATTTTTCTGTAGCAGCATCTTTGATGTCTCCTAGTTAAAATAGGAGGTATTTTATTATGTTACGAATGATTTTGATAACATTATGTCTGTTAGCAGCCGCATGTGCGGCACCGAATAACACAGTTTCTGATAGCCTCGACACCCAAAAAGATCTTTCACCAGCGGATGTGGAAGACGATGTATTTCTTTCCGCACTTGAGGGGATTCATGATGTAAATCCGTGGGATCTTCTGCCACTTAGTCCGATCGCGTGGGACACTTGCTCTGGAGAGGAGGGTGATCACCCTTGCAATCTGATGGGCCCTGATCAAAATGGAGACACTTTCGGTCTCTACGCAAACTATGGGCGCCCAATCGTTTTGGACTTCTCTACGGGCTGGTGTGGCCCTTGTCGGCAAGCTGCTGCACACGCTCAAGAAGTTCAGGATCTGTACCGAGACTCTGGGCTCCTCTATGTAACCGTTCTAATAGAAACTAGTAACGGAAGCGTACCAACTCAAGCCGATGTGGCTGCGTGGGCCGCGGAATATGGGAATACTGATTCTCTTGTGGTTGCCTCTAGTCGGGCAATACTTCAAAGCGGAGGAGGCACTTGGCCATTGAGTGGTTGGCCAACATTTTATTATATTGATGATGAAATGGTGTTGCGAGACATTGATCGTGGGTATAGTGAGCAGGAAGTTCTCTTTTCCATTGATTGGTTGTTGACTTTATAAATCGCGCCTAAAGGTGTCGCAACAAGATGGGATCGACGGATTAAAAATCGGAGACCTGGTTAAAAAACTTCAAGGACGCCGAGGGGGTGCTCTCGCAATTATAGCTGACATGTGCATAAAAAATTATTATGAATTTAATCCATGGATTCGAATTGTTTATGCGGATGAAGTTGGCGGCTATGAATGGGTCCAGCGAGAAGGACTAAAAATTCTTGTAGATGACTAGAAACCCATAACTATTTATAGTATGAATTATCTCGATAAAGCGTTGAGCAGCCTTAGCGGCGCCGCCCTTGAAGAATACGAAGAACTAATTGAACTTTGGATTTGAAGAAACTTATTTTAAGAGCGTCTACAAAGAATTACTCACTAAATTTGATCTAGGCCGGGTACGAATACTAAAATTAGAACCAAGAACGTGCTTGAGTTATCATCGAGACCCCGAACCTCGTATACACATACCTCTTACTACAAACCCTGGAGCACTGATGATTGTGGACCAGTTTGCCGTCAATCTGCCTGCTAATGGTCGCGTATATTATACTAATACATTAAAGTACCACTCTGTCCTAAACGGTGGCGAGCATGAGCGCATTCATTTGGTGGCCACAGTTCTTGACGAAAAATAAAAGTAGTTCTTGACATACATTTTGTGTGTGTTATACTGTAAATGAATGAAAAGGTATAATTATAATAATGAAACACATAATAAAAGAATGGCGAAAGTTCCTGGTTGAAAAGCGAGGATTTGGTGAGGGGGAACCTCCCGATGACACTCCGTGGTACAAAAAGCGCACTATCGTCGTAGAAGACGAAGATAACCTAGAACAAAACACTTATTCGTTCGATTTTGACAATACCCTTATCCGTTACAAAACGCTAGAAGACGGAGATGTGGTGTATCTCGGACCCCACGTAAAATACATCAATATTCTACGCCAATTGGCAGAGGATGGACACCAAGTTGTAATTGTTACATCGCGCACCCCACTTGATAAAAAATTTCCATGGGATGATGCTCCAACTCCAGAAGAACTCGTCGCAGAATTGAACCTTCCAGTAGAAATTATTGAATACACAAGGGGCAACTTAAAAACAAAGAAACTTTTAGACTTAGGGGTATTACACCACTGGGATGACGACCAAGAGGAGGTCGATGCTGCAATAGAAGCCGGGATTGAAGCAACTAAAGTTCCGGTACCCGGGGAAGAAACCCAACAGTTGCGAGATAAATGGCTCAACCACATGGCAAAGCACGAAGACGAAACTAATTAATTATACGCCGGAGCATCGTGGTGATATGAAAATTAGTCAATTTAATCAACTTATAGCCGAAGAAACAAGAATCTTTCTTCGCGAAAGCAACAACACAAAAGTGCTCGCAGCGCTAGATAAGCTAATACAAGCTGCACCTGGGCCTATTCCTGAGTTGGAGAAGGTTGTTGTTTCTAACCTTCTTCCCTATATTGCATCAACATTACCGGAATCTTTAGAAGAAGTAGAGGGTGATGATAGTCCACCTATAGAGAAAGCCGCTGCAGCTGCCAAGGGCGCAGCTGGTACCGCAGGCTATGTCCTCTCTCATCTCCCCATGGGAAAAAGACTAGGAGTGATGATTGCCACGGCTCTTGACGCCACCACAGCCGATCATGTTCGCAACGCTGTTTTCTTTGCATTAGGAAACTTGATTGCAGGGCAGTTGGGGCTTGACCTACCCGATCTGGGAGATTTTATACAGGAAATACCAGAGGAGCTGTGGTCAATGCTTCCCTTTACAGATGATGAGCAAGAATGGGATTGGGGAGCTATAAATGCCATGGATGATATTGCTCTCCTTACTTGGGCGTGGCTCAAGGTAAAGAATGCAGTTGATGTTGAAGAAAAACTACATGAATTTGGTAAGTTTATTGGTCGTTCAAACCTTGGAAAACAACCGGATAGAGGAATTGAAGAAATGAAAATCAAAAAATCAGAAATTTATAAAATTATTCAAGAAGAACTTGAAGTCGTTTTAACCAACGAAGAGGTCGAGGAA
>Ga0208011_1000653_pt1 | contig 12840 bp, 35 predicted proteins | sample 7_EtaG_FD_184080 | JGI IMG/M metagenome (GOLD analysis project Ga0208011, IMG submission 184080) | Marine viral communities from the Subarctic Pacific Ocean - 7_ETSP_OMZ_AT15161 metaG (SPAdes) (version 2) | ecosystem: Environmental > Aquatic > Marine > Oceanic | place: Pacific Ocean | collected... | reverse complement strand
GCTGTTAAAAGTTTTCAAAATAAATATCCTAAACTTAAAGAAGTTAAAGTTAATTGGATTAAGAATGGAATTAATCTATTTAAAATACAAAAACTACCATTAGGTAGGAAGAAAAAACAATAGGAGGATAGATGAGAGCAGATGACATAACAAAAGCAGTTGAGTATAAACAAGGACATTTTAATATGGTACAATATATATTAAAAGAAAAACCTGAGTGGAGTATATCTGTTTATGACAAGGAGACTGGAGAGACACCAGTTGAATATTCAAAAGACTATGAAGAGATAAGAAAAGCAATTAAAGATTATGAAACTGAAATCATGGTATATGAAAAAAATAATAAACAAATAGGTTGGGCATGGTTTATACCTTACAATGAAACAGATGAAGATATAGTTACTGACTATTCAGATACATTAACATTAAACAAATGGGCTAAACAATTTGAAGAGTTGCATAAACAATTGGAGGGTGCATGATAGAGATATTTTTAAATGCACCAATAGAATTACAAGTGATACTTTTATTTGGTGTAGTTGCAATAGCATGGAGTGTAATAAGAAATGAATAAATTAAATTTTAAATTGAAACTAAATAAAATCTTTGAGAGAAATTTTAAGATAAGAAAAAAGATGTTAGATGTAGAAAGATTAACAAAAGAAATTAAAGAAATACAAGATGAAAATTATATCTCAACAGAATTTTTATTAGATGTTATAGTAAGAGATACTAAAAAAAATTTTCCAGAAACTTGTGAGGTTAATGGAAGACTACCAACATGGAACAAAGTAGAAACAAAAGGAGGATAATGAAATATATTAATATTGATTTTATAATACCAAATAAAGATTGTAAAATTTGTGATTATATAAATGATTATATATGTTTTGATTGTGAAAGTATACAAGTAAAAGAAAAATATCCTAATGCAAAATGGGAATTGCCAGATTGGATAATAGAACAGAAAGGAAACAATGAGTGAACAATTAGTGAACAGAAAAGAAGTTGAACATTGGTTAGGTAATAGTTATGAAGATTGGATACATGATTTAATTTATAGATTAATAAATAAAGATATTTCAGCAGTAGGGTTGAGAGTTGAAATAAAACAAATGTACAAAGATTATAAGGAGGATAAATAATGAGTGAACAAAGCACAATACATATAATGTTAAGAAAAGATAACAAGTGGGGTAGAACTTTATACTACACTACAAAGAAAGAGGATGAGTGGTTGCCAGTTATATATAATCAGCAATCATTAACACAACATAATGTAGATTACTTAAAACAAACTGGAAGATTTACATTTGAATTAGAGAGAGAAGAAATATAAATGTACTTCATAATATTTAAACCTGAACATAGATATAGAATGTACACTAGCCAAATCTTTTCAACTGAAGAAGACGCATTAGAATTTGCAAAGAAAAGTTTTAAAAGAAAAGATAAGTGGAGAGTTGTTGACTATGATAATGAAAACTATAATAAGTATTGGAAGTAAATGAATAACTTAATAATGTTTTTATCAATAATGAGTGGAGGATTGTTGGCTAATACAAAAATAAAATTGTGGCAATTCTGTATAGGGTTATTGATATTAAAATTCTTTTGGATATGTTATGTTAATTAATAGTTATATATATAATTAGAAATTGTAATGTTGTTGTTATTATTAAACCTAAATATTTATATATACTATAATAAAAAGAATTATAAGAGAACATTAATACAATATCTTATAAGTGTGTCGTTATGTCGCATATGTTATTATAAAATAATTTCATATGCCTTGTTGTTGACAAACTTTCGTGTGGACTTTGCCACAATGTTCTGTTATGATAAAATAAAAACAAAGGAGTAACAAATGCATAAGTATAATAAGAGTACTACTAAATATAAAGATGTACCAATAGAAGATAAAATATTTTCTTATCTTGATAAACAAGATACTAATAATGCAGAAACATTATGTATGTTGTTGGCACATTTAAGTATGCCTACTATGTGTTGCAGTTGGGTTAGTGAAGAACACTTTAATAATCTATTAGAGAAATATAAAATAGATATTACACCTTATGTTAAAGATGATGAACGAATTACTACCTCTATTAAATCTGAGATAGCAGATGAAATGTTTAAGTTAGTAGAGACTGGTAAGTATAAGAAAAGAAACTTAATCAAAGTGTTGCGAGAGAAGTTTAAAGATGTTAATGCAGGAGTGATACATAGATTAATTAAAAAGAATTTATCTTTAAGAATATTAGAGATAGATAGAACATATAAAACAAAACCTTATGTGATTAAAGGTAAGTACTATATAGGAGGATAGATGAAAAAATATAAAGTTATAATTCCAGAAATGGAATTTGATGTTGAAGCTGAAGATGAGAGTGATGCAGAATATCAAACGATTGGTTTGTTTGATTGGGGTAATGTAGATATGGAAGTAGAGGAGGTGTAATGAACATAATAAAAGTAGAAAGAGAAATACTACGAGCATTAGATATTAATTCTAAAATATATTGGGATACTGACCCAGAGTTAGACCCTAACAAAGAGTTTAAATATCTAAAAAAATATGTTAGACAATTGTTTAAAGATTACAGAGAGGGTAATGACTAATGAAAACAATAACACAAATTAAAAAACATTTTAGTGAAGAGGAATTAAAACTACTCATTGAAATAGTTGAGGGTAAGCAAGACTTTGAAATCATGGGTCAACAGATAAAAGATTTTTATTCTGATGAATACAATCCAGATGAAAAGTACTCAACATTAATGGAAGAGGATGAGGATATGTGGTTGCGAAATGATTTGTTAGAAAAGTTAGAGTTTGATTTAGAACTAGGAGGAGTGCTATGAGTTATAAACAACAAGTAAAACCAGATACGAAAAAGATAGGACAATTAATAAAAGAAAAACATTGGAGTGTAGATAGATTAGCAGTAGCAATTAATATAACTAAGAAGGATATAAGAAAATGGGAAAAGTTAAACAAGCAATACAAGAAGTACAAGAGATAGTATACTGGTATGTACAAGGTAATAGAGATATTACTTTACCAGAAGTACAAACTTTATTGTTTAAAAAGTATTGGCATAAGAATGACAATGGATATTTTTTAGATGAGAGAGTAGTTAAAAATGCATACAACAAAGCAATATGGGAGAGAGATAATGAAGAGGAGTATGAGTTAAGAACTCACTATCAAAGAGAGGAAGTACTATGAGTTTTAAGTTAGAACAAATAGCAAGTGTAGCTGATGAAATTTATTTTAAATTTATAGATAGCTTACATGATAATGTTGCAGTAGAATATGTTGAAACAGACCCTGATAATGTAGGTGGTACTAGAAATACAGAGCAAGGTAAAGATTTATACTGGGGTATTGAAGATACATTAAGAGAAGCATTTGGTAAGGATGATGAATAGAAAAGAATACAATAAACTATATCATCAAAGACCTTATGTTGTGGAAAAGAAAAAGAAATACTTCAAGGAATATAATGCTAGACCTGAAGTTAAACTAGCAAGGCATGAGTGGTATATACAAAAATTAATTAAGGAGTGTACAAATGAAAAAGTATAGGGTAACATTAATTATTGATGATGTTTGGGTAAAAAATTTTAACCAAATTATTGAAGCAGAAGATGCAGATGAAGCAAGAACAGAAGCATTAATAGAAGTTAAAATGAATTTAACTGACTATATGGATGCAGATGTGGAGGAGGTTAAATGAAAAAGTATAGGGTGAAAGGTTATGAAACTGTAATGTATTATGTTGATATCAAAGCACAGAATAAACATGATGCATACACTAAAGCAATGGATGTTAATGTACTAGATTGGGAGCAACAAAGTACAGTAGGACTATGGGATAATGGTGGATTTAAAATAAATAAAAAAAATATAGAGGAAATAAAAACTAATGATAAGTAATATAGATAAACCATTAATGTTTCACAATATAAAAGAAGAGATTATATATGCGTCAGCTTATATAGATGCTGAAGGACATATAGAATTTAAAACAAGACTTAAAAAAAATGGAAGAGGAAAAATATATCCCTGTAAAGCAATAAGAATTGAGGTTTGTAATACAGATTTTAAACCTGTAGAAGATTTACATACGATATTTGATTGTGGTTCTATCTCTTATCCTAAACGAAGATTTAAAAAGAATGGACAATTAGGTAAGCAACAAATAAAATGGACTGCTTCTCATAGAGATTGTTATAAAGTAATGCAAATGATTTTACCTTTTCAAAAATCTGAATCAAGAATAAACACAGCTAATGAAATTATAAATTATTATGAGTAAAAAAGTAAGAGTTAATAAAGCAGTCTTTGGAAAGAAACTATTTAATTCTAGAGTGGAGTTAGAATATTATAGGAGATATGAGATGTTAAAATTTAGTAAAGAATTGGTTGAGGATATACATCAAGCAGTAGGTAGAGCAGAGGGTTATATTGAATGTGATACAGTTGCAGAAGAGTTAGACGCATGGCAATACCTAATAGATACTGGTGTTGCATGGCAATTACAAGGTTGGATTAGAAGACAAGCTAACTTTTTAATAACCAATAAAATATGTAAGGAAAAGGTTGTGAACTAATATAAAATATGGTATAAACAAATATGATTTGGAAAAAAATAATAGTAAAGTTGCGTATGTGGTACGCAGATATGAGAGGACATCATGGAAAAAAATGGAATTATGAACCGAGTGAATGGTATATGGGGAAACATAAAAGAATCAATAAACAAAAAAAAGGATAAACTAATGAGTGTTAAACCAGTAAAAAGATATGTAGTAATGAGTAAGTTTAAATCTAGCGATAGGTATATGTTGGATAAACAATTTGTAAACAGACATAGTGCTGACCATTATGCACAGCTAATGGCTGAAGCTAAAGACTATGATGAGATAGAATACTTTTTGTTTGAGCAGTCTCATGCTTATGAAGAAAGTCCAATGGAAGACTTAAAGGATGTTGTCAATGGATGATGTTTATTTAAATAATTTTAGCAAAGACTTACAAGAAGCTATAAGAAAAAAAACTAGAAAGAAATATAAGCATAAGGATGAAATTGAAATGCTAACTAAACAAAAAGAATATCTTCAGAACCAGTTAAGAAAAGCTGGAGAAGAAATAAAAAATTTAAAAGCTGAAGTTAAATATGAAAGAGAACTAAGATTGAAAGGAGCAAAATACCACAATGGGTAGAAACTATAAGTGGTTAGATAAAGATATGTTAACACCAAGACAATTAAAGTTATATAATTATTTAAAAGAATATAAAAAAGAAAATCAATATATGCCAACATATAAAGATATGATGAAGTATATGAATATAAAATCATCACATGGTATTCATCAAATGTTAGGGTACATAGAATGGAAAGGATATATAAAAAAATATCCAGCTATGGCAAGAGCAATAGAAATAATAAAAGAGGTAGCATGAGTAAAGCAAAGGAGAAAAAAATGAAAAAGAAAAAAGAAATAGTAAAGTATAAAAGAAGTAAAACAAAAGATAAATTTAATTCTGTTTATATGTTTCATCATACTAAACATGACTTACATTTATTTATTAATGCACATTATCTAGATGGAGCAATGGAAAAGTTTGACCAATGTAATTTTGGTAATAGAAAAGACTGGAAGATTTTCTTAGAGTGTGGACATCAACCAGCTTAATTAACAGTACAACTTACAAGGGAAAGGAACAAACAATATATGTCTAAACCATTGAAATCATTAGATAATATTTATTTTATTTCAATGTTCTCATGGCAAATGTTTAAATGTATAATAGAGATACTGTCAAAATTAAAGACAGCACTCACAATACGATAAACATTTTATAGGACATATCTATGAGCAATAAATTCTTTTTAAAAAAATCTTGGGTCAATGTAGATGTATGCGTTGAAGATTATTACAACTCAGGCACAACATTGCAACAAGTAAGAGAGAATTTAAAATGGAGTCCTTATTCAAGTATAGTAAGTAGAGATATAAAACTTACTAGACATACTGTAGAAGAAATAAATGAAGAAACATACAAAGATAAAGTCAAGAAATCCAATGGCATATCTTCTAAGGAAAAGACAGTATCAATTAAAGATTGTAAAGAATAAGAAAAAGAAACTCATAGAAAAGTTGTTTGATAAAATGAAATATGATATTGAATAAAGATATCCCATTAGGAATAAACTATAGTCAAGGTGAGGGTTCAGCTATAACACCATGTGTTTTATTACATAGGTGTGTTATAGTCAGAGCAATCATGGATGGACTTGATGTTGACATTCATGCATGGGGTAATGCAAGAAAAAATATAATCAAAGAAGCAATCGCATGGTTCTCCATTCAGGATGACCAATACAAATTAGTTTGTGACTATGCAAACTTAGACCCATCATTTATAATTAAAAAATTCAATCAATTAAAAGAAGCTAACGCAAAGAAATTGTTTAGAAATAAAAATCTAAATAAATTCTTGACGCATTATATTTGTAGCTTTCATGAAGACCCAACAACAAAAAATTATTAATGGCTAAGAATACAAAGTTTGATTTAGATTTAGAGTATGGACAGATAAGAGAAAAGAGAATAGAGAACTTACTTAAAGGTGGAAAGATAGAAGTTAAGACAGAGAGAAGTTGGTGGCGAAAGACTGGCAACATTGCCATTGAGTATGAGTACAGAGACAAACCAAGTGGTATATTTAAAACAGAATCTAAATGGTGGTTTCATGTACTAGAATTAGATGGTAATGAGCATTGTATGTTAGTCTTTAGAGTATCAAGATTAAAAAAAATAGTAAACAAATATAAGAAGACACATACAAAACAGATAGGAGATTACAGAGCAAGTAAGTGTGTTGTAATTCCTATTAAAGAATTATTTACAGAAGGGTGTTATAAAATATAATTATGGGAATGATGGATGGTGGTCCAAACTTTAGAGATGTATGCCATAAGTGTAATAGTAATGAGAATGGTGGTACTATGAAGAGACATAAGGATGATAGAAATAAAAAGATTTGTACTCAATGTTTAAATAAATTAGATAATGAGAGTAATAGAGATGAGTTTAATAAATATGTTTATGCTTCTCAATTAAGAAAAGGATTATTCAATGCTTAGAAATTTAACTTTATTCTTAATATTATTAACTCTTATATTAATTTTAAGTAAGATGCCTACACAATTTCCTATATCTTCAGTAAGTGAAACACTATCAGGAGAAACTGTTAAGACATACCCAATTGAAATAGAATATTTAAGTTCATTATCAGGAGAAACTGTTAAGACATACCCAATTGAAATAGAATATTTAAATTAAATGAATAAGAATGAAGATATAAAAGATGCAATAAGATTATATAAAGAACAAGAGCTATGGAAACATATGACAACAAAAGAGTTAGCTGAATATTTAATTCCATGTGTTGCTTTAAATCAGTATCATATATTTAGATATGAAAATACTGGTGTTGCTTATGCTATAACTAACTGGGCATTTTTAAGTGATGTAGCAGTAGAAAAATTTAAAAAGACAGGGATGATAGAAAAATTTGATTGGGATAGTGGTAAGAATGTATGGCATATTGATACCATTAATAATCATAAGGGTAAGATAAATGATATATACAACTGGACTATTTTTAATTTTTTAAAAACCTTACCTGAAGATACAGAAATTAATTGGATAAGATTAACTAAATCAGGTAATGCAATTAAAAGAATAAATAAAATGAAAATAAAAGATGGAGTGCGAAAATTTTCTAATGAGTGAAAAAGAATTACTAAGAGAATATAAAAATTCTATTGCATTATTAACACAAGAAAAAAATGATGCAGTAAAACTGGCTTCGGAAAAAGATGCTAGAATAAAACAATTACTTATTCAAGTTGAGAACTGTAATGGTGATACTCAAATTATGGGTAAGAAAATTGCTGAACTAGAATCTAAATTAAAGAAGAAACAAAAAATCAAAAGAGTAATAGATGAAAAGATAACAGAAATCCTTGAAAACTCTAGCAAATCTGAGGAAAAAAAAGATGATGAAAGTGTTGACAAGGGGGGTGCTGATATGTTACAAGATGTCTATGAGAAATGATAACAATAATAACAAAGGACAAATATGTCTTGGTTAATATATAAAGCTGAAGTAGTTGCCACATATACTTTTATCTATGCACAAAAGTTATGGGGTTTACTACCATTTTAACAATAACAATAAAGGAAAAAACATATGGCGATAATTGAAGGCACAGCATACTGGGCTTCTCTGACACGACCAAACGAAAAGTTTGAACCTATGTGGAGAATTGATTTAGCAGTTGATTCACAATCTGCAGAGGACTTAAAAGGTCAAGGGATTACAGTAGCCGAAACAACTGTTGATGAAAAAACAATACCTAATATAATTAGGTTTAAAAGAAAAGTAAGTAAAGCTAGTGGCGATAAAAATACGCAACCACAATTAGTGGATGCTGATAAGAAACCATTAGAAAAAATAGTCGGTAATGGAAGTAAAGTTAAAGTAATGTATAAACCTTATGAGTGGAACTTTAAAGGTAAAAAAGGAATAGGGTTAGACTTACAAGCTGTCCAAGTATTAGACTTAGTGGAATACATTCCTCAAGAAGACTTTAATGTTGAATCTGGAAATACTTCTAATGGAAGTGTTGACAACATTAAAGAATTTTAGTATAGTAACGCAGTCATAAAAGTTATGACTGTCATTTTTCTACTCCTAGGACTGTCGGCTTGTAGTTGGTCGGCAGTCCTTTTTTATGTATGAAAGAATTTTATTATTTAATAATATTATTTAGTGTCATGATACTTATCTGTTTAATGTTAGGATGGTATAATGATGTACTAATTTTTTAAAGGAATTATATGAGGGTGCAACCAATGAATGAAGAAAATAAAAGTGGATTTGTAAAGTATCATTTACCATGTCCATTATGTAATAGTAGTGATGCAGTATCAGTTAATTCTGATAACTCTGCGTATTGTTTTTCTTGTAGAGAATATATAAAAGAATACAACATGGAACAAGAACCTACTATTATAAATAGAGAACACGAAACGAAACCAATATCAAATCAATCGGACTTTGCAGAAATTGTAGATAGAAATATTAAAATAGATACTTGTAAAAAGTATAGTGTTAGTGTTAAGATTGATAGCATGGGTAATATAACTAATCATTATTATCCTTATCATGATAAACAAGGTGCAAAGATAGCAACTAAAACTAGGTTCACTAAATTAAAAGAGTTTACTATACAAGGTAACACAAAACAATCTGGTTTATTTGGAGAACATTTATTTAATAGAAATAAATTTATAATTATAACTGAGGGAGAATTAGATTGTCTATCAGCTTATCAAATGTTTAAGACAGATAAGTATGAGACACCAGTAGTTAGTATTAAGAATGGAATTACTTCTGCAGTTAAAGATATAAAGAATAGTTTAGAATGGTTAGAAAATAATTTTGATAATGTTGTAATTAATTTTGATAATGATGAACAAGGAATTGATGGAGCATTAAAGGTAGCTGAACTCTTTAGCCCAGGCAAGTGTAAGATAATGTACTTACCAAAAGAATTTAAAGATGCTTCAGATTGTTTAACTAAAAATAAAATACAAGTTTATGTTAAAACATTTTGGGATGCAAAAGTATTTGCACCTGATGGAATTATAAATGCTAATATTTTATTTGATGAGATTGCTAAACCAACAATACAATCTTTTGTTCAATATCCTTTTGAAGGAATTAATAAAATAACATATGGTATAAGACCATCCGAGTTAGTTACATTTACTGCTGGTAGTGGGTTAGGTAAAACTCAAGTGATGAGAGAGATAGTACATCACATGATTAAATCTACTCAAGATAATATTGGTTTGTTAATGTTAGAAGAAACTCCAGTCATAACTTCTAAAGGTTTAATGAGCATTGAAGCTAATCAAAGATTACATTTACCAGATGTTCATGTAGCTAAAGAAGAATTAAAAACTTACTTTGATAAGACAGTAGGTACTGGAAGAGTTTTTATGTTTGACCATTTTGGTTCAAACTCAATTGATAATATAATTTCAAGAGTTAGATTCTTAGCTAAAGGTTTAGATTGTAAGTATATTATTATAGACCATGTTAGTATTATAGTATCAGACCAAAGTCATGGTGATGAGAGAAGAGCATTAGATGAAATCATGACAAGGTTAAGAACTCTTGTTCAAGAGACTGGTGTTGCTATGATGGTTGTGTCTCATTTGAGAAGACCAGATGGCAAAGGACATGAAGAGGGAGCAGCAACATCACTATCACAATTAAGAGGGTCAGCTAGTATAGGACAGCTTAGTGATATGGTAATTGGATTAGAAAGAGATGCACAAAATGATGACCCTGAAATAAGAAACACAACAAAGGTTAGGGTATTAAAGAATAGATTTGCAGGATTAACTGGACCATGTTGTAATCTACAGTACAATCAAGATACTGGTAGATTAGTAGAGGTACAGTCAAGTGACTTTTGATAAAGTAGTATTTGATATTGAAACAACTTTAACTGCAGATAAAATTTGGTGTATAGTTTGTAAACATAATGATACCTTCTATCAATTTAAAGATAATAATTTAAATAGGTTTGAAGAATTTATTAAACAAACTAAAGAAGTAATAGGTCATAATATAATTGGCTTTGATATACCAGTACTAAATAAATTTTTTGGTTATGACTTATTTAAAAATTGTAAGATAACAGATACACTTATCCTATCTAGATTATTAAATCCTATGATAGATGGTGGTCATTCATTAAAAAATTGGGGAATTAAACTTGGTCAAAAGAAAATTGAGTTTGAACAATTTGATTTCTTTAGTGAAGATATGTTAAAGTATTGTAGGAATGATGTTGATTTAACACAAAGGTTATATAAATTTCTTTCCTCAAGAATAAAAGATTTTGGAGATTCAATTAAACTTGAACATAAGGTTGCACAAATAATACAGAGACAACATGAAAGAGGTTTTAAGATTGATGTTGTTAATGCTTATGGATTACAAGCTAAGTTTCAAGAAGACATGAATGAACTTCAGAATCAAGTGAGGGCAACATTTCCTCCATTAAAAATTGAAGAAGTATTTGTACCTAAATCAAATAACAAAGCAAGAGGATATGTAAAGGGAGTACCTTTTACTAAAGTTAAGTATAAAGAATTTAACTTAGGTTCAAGACAACAGATAGGTGATAGACTAATGAGACTTGGTTGGAAACCTAAAAAGAAAACAGATAAGGGTCATGTTATAGTAGATGAAAAAGTTTTATCAACGATAACAAATATACCTGAAGCTAAGTTAATAAATAAATACCTTATGCTACAAAAAAGAATTGCTCAAGTCAGTTCTTGGATTGAAGCTGTTAAGGAAGATGGTAGAGTACATGGCAAAGTAATAACCAATGGTACAATTACAGGGAGAATGTCTCATCAAGCACCCAACATGGCACAGGTTCCTGCTGTGTACTCACCATATGGAAAAGAATGTAGACAGTTATGGGTTGTTGATAAAAAAAATAAATTAGTAGGTGTTGATGCTTCAGGTCTTGAGTTAAGAATGTTAGCACACTACATGAACGATAAGGAATATACAAATGAAATCATTAATGGAGATATACACACAGCAAATCAAATGGCTGCTGGTCTTCGGTCAAGGGATGAAAGCAAGACTTTTATCTATGCCTTCATCTATGGAGCAGGGTCAAAAAAAATCGGAAACATCATTGGAGGTTCGGAAGCAGATGGCAACCGAGTTAAAGAAAAGTTTCTCAGAGCAACACCAAGTCTTAGAAGTCTACGAGAAAAAGTGGATGGAGTTGCTAAGTCTAACAGAAGATGGCTTAAAGGACTTGATGGAAGAAAAATCATCATAAGACACCCTCACGCAGCCCTGAATAGCTTATTACAAGGTGCTGGTAGTTGTGTTATGAAAGTTGCGTTGACTTTACTAGACCAATATGTTATTAATAAACGAATCAAAGCTTATCCTGTAGTAAATGTACATGATGAATTTCAATATGAAGTTGAAGAAGGAAGAGCAGATGAATTTGGAAGACTAGCAGTACAATCAATAAAGGATGCTGGTAGAAAATTAAAATTAAGATGTGAATTAAATGGACAATATAAAATCGGAAACAACTGGGCAGAAACGCATTGATACAGTAGCAACTGATATTAAAAAATTAATTGCTAACATTGCTAATGGTACACCTGCAAAGATAACTGAAGAAAATATGAATCAGTTTCTTAATAATATTAAAGAAGCTATAATTGCATGGAACACACCACCTAAAAAAGAAAAGTATAATGGTGTATTAAGAATGAGTATCTTAGGTAAACCAGCTAGACAATTATGGTATGATAAATATTCTCCTAAAGAAACAAAAGAATATGATGCAAGTAATAATTTAAAATTTTTATATGGACATATCATTGAACATTTATTATTATACTTAACAGAATTAGCTGGACATAAAGTAGAAGATAGACAAATGAAAGTTAAAGTAGATGATGTTAAAGGACATATAGATGCTAAAGTAGATGGAGAAATATGTGATGTTAAGTCTGCTTCACCTTTTAGTTTTAAAAAATTTAAGAATGGTGAGTTAATAAATGATGACCCCTTTGGATACCATGCCCAGCTATCAGGATATGAAACAGCTAATGGAACTAACAAGGGAGGTTTTCTTGTTGCTGATAAATCAAGTGGTGATATATGTTTTTATAAACCAGAAGACTTAG
>Ga0208011_1000652_pt1 | contig 12845 bp, 3 predicted proteins | sample 7_EtaG_FD_184080 | JGI IMG/M metagenome (GOLD analysis project Ga0208011, IMG submission 184080) | Marine viral communities from the Subarctic Pacific Ocean - 7_ETSP_OMZ_AT15161 metaG (SPAdes) (version 2) | ecosystem: Environmental > Aquatic > Marine > Oceanic | place: Pacific Ocean | collected... | reverse complement strand
ATTAGTTGATGTATAACCAGTACCAGGATTGGTAATAGCAATACTTACAATATTACCACCACTTATAGCAGCAGTACCAATAAACTCAATATTAGGTGCTCCTGTGCTTAATGTCTGAACTCCTACATTAACTATAGTTTGAATACCAGTTCTATAACCAGAACCACTGTTTCCTATACTAACAGAACTAATAGTACCTAATCCAGAAACAACAGCAGTACCACCTGCAGCAACTAATGGCTGATAACCTAAACCTTCTGTAGATCCAACAGAAACAATAACACCACCAAGAGGTACATTAGAACTATTAGGATCAGAAGTAACTGATGCTATAGATCCTGTAAACTGAATACTAGTAATCCCTACACTACCTTCTATTAAAGTATAATCTCCAGGAACAGCAACGCTACCAGTATATCTTTGAGGTCCTTGACTTATCTGATTGACTAATACTATAGCATTACTAGTAGAAATACCAGATATATTACTTCCATCTGATTGGAGAGTAAATTGAGTGGTTAATCCTGTAAAGTTAGCAGAAATATCATCAAAGATATAATTCTTAGAATATGGTTCATCAGAACTTCCAGTAATACCAGATCTCATAAATGATCTACCATTAAAGGATGAATGAGTAGCAATACCTACCCAATCCCTTTCATCTGGTTCATTAGTAGTAGTTGAAAGAGGAACTAATCCTACTGGAGCAGTAAAGAAGTTAACTGTATTATCTACAATATTATAATTACCTTCTACTTTAGTAATTAATGTCCCATTACTATAACTATCTTGTTCAGTTCCCATCCAAGGTCTAGTAACAAGTAAAACATTAGTAGCACCTAATCCAACAGAATCTACCTTCATAACCTCACTACCAATCTTTAACAAATCGCCACCAGTAATAGAAGTAATTCCTGACAACTTAATTTTATCAGTAGTAGATGATACATCAGCACTAATAGTAGTTGTTACAGAAGTTGCAACTATTGGAGATTGAATTACATTATCAATACTCAATACAACTCTTGAATTCTGTTTAGTGGAAGTAAATGAATGAGAAGTACCAACACCAACAGCAGTAATATCCAAATAAGTAGGAGTAGTCTTTAATGCATTTTCTGCAGAAGAAGCTAATCTAAGAGTAGTGTCATCAACCTTAACAGCATAAACCGTTGAAGGTAATTTATCAGTACTACCATAACCAGCAATAGTTTGAGTAGTAATACCGATAGATGAAGTAGTTCCTGATCCAGTATATCTGTAAGATAATTGTTCTCCAGTAACAAAATAATGATCAGGTATTCTTACAGTATCTTCATCCAAGCTTACTGTAGTAGTAGCACTTCCTACAAAGTTTCTCTTAAAGATTGGTAGTTGTCTATGCTTAAGTTCAAATGCTCTCTTAACATCTGTCTCAGTAGCAGTATAAGCACCATACCCAGTATCAATGGTAGCATTAGTAAGATCTATTTCTTTATAAGTACTATTCTCATTTACAAGTCTTAAAGCACTTTGAAATACCCTAACTTGGACATTAGCACTTGCTAATGGAGTAAATGTTAGATTAGTATAATCTCCAGAAATAGATGAATCAAAATCTCCTAAATTAGAACCAGTTTGATTAATACCCCACTCTGTAATATAACAAGTAGTACCATCATCTATAACCATTACTTCAGATACTTGATATTGACTATTAGTAGTATCTTCTACACATACAATATAATAAGCACCATTATAAGTTTCATTTTCATATTTTGCTATAGTATTAGCAGATGGAGATCCACTAGAAGATATGGAAGTCTTCCAAGAATCTAATTGAGATGTATTTAAGGTAGTAGTACCAATACCAGCAGATGAAGCATTTCCAAGGTCAACATGAAAAGTATTTGCAACATAGGTACTTGCAGTACTGACAGTTGGGTGAAGATCTAAATGAACTCTAGATGCAGCAATATAAGCACTATAAGTACCCAATCCTGGAGTACCAGATGCACTTCCTAAATTATCAGTATTTAATTGTCCATATTCAACTAAATCAACCTCACTTCCATCATGGATTAATGTTATTTCATCATGCTCAAAATATGATGAATCACTAGCAGCATAAGAAACTAGAACTTTAGATGCTCTATAAGTGGTAGCAAAAGAAACAATATTATGCTGTGTGCTGATTCCTAATGGAATAGTAGTTGTACTACTTACAACATTAACAATTCCACCTAATCCAGTAGATCCAACTCCCGTCACACTATCAGAAATATTAAATGCAACAGATGAAACATCATAATTATTATATGCATATTTTTTAGGATAGAATAATAGTCTTCCATCATCACCAGCAATATCCATATCAAATGAACCTAAATCATTACCATACTCTCCAGCATCAGTAGGAGTTTCAACTCTACCATATTGGTTTAAATAGATGTTACCAATATCATCATGAATTGAAGAAACTAATAATAATTGCCTTTCTTTAGTATATCTTTTATCACGAACATAAGTAATATACTTCCTATATCTAACGTTAGCTAAGGTGAAACTATCAACAGACATAAATGCATCTGTTCTAGCATTATCATTAAAATCACCACTAATATCATCAATAGTCAAAACTCTATTACCTATAGATTCACTATAATCTTGTAGGATTTTAGAATCAAAAACTATTTCATTAGAAATTACTTTTGAATCTATAGTTAAAGTTTTTTCTCTTGCAAGATCAAAATCAAATACAGTATCTAAATCCATAATAGAAATTAAATCTGTTATGACTTCAAACTTGGTTTCATTTTGTTCTGTACTTATTCCAGAGTAAGATTCACTTCTTACAGTCAAATCACTAAATTTCTTAAATCCTGCAGTATGGTTTAAAGAAGAAACTGCTTCTTTCCACTTCTCATACTGAACTTCAGATTGGAGAGAATATGAAAAATATTGATAATAATCACTATCAAAAAGTCTTTGTTGATTATTATTTAAGAATCCAGAATTAGACTTCCATCCTTCTTTAACTACTGAAGAAGAATCAACATTATAGAAAGAATTATAAGAAGAAGAATCAACAATAGAACCTTTTGTCTCTGAAGTTTCTCCTATTATAGATTCATCTTTTAAGAAGGTGTGTGAAGAAGATACTTTAAGAATTCCACTTAAAGGATTGACTGATTGTAAAATACCTTTCTTATCTCCACTAATTAAAGTTTCTCCTATATCAAATCTATTCTTTACTAATTTAATGTCAAAAATTGGGAAATGACTTTCGGGAATGATTTTAGCAGCAGAAGATGTAGGTATGAAATTTCCAGGAATAGATCCAGAAGGAATAACATCACTTAAACCATATCTAACAGTTCCAAGAACTCCACCTATATTAGGATGTGTTGCTTTAATTTCAAATAAAGTATATTCAAAATTCTCACTATTATATCCCTTTCCAGTACTTCCTACTCCAACACTTACACCTTCTATCATAACCTTCTTACCCACTTCAAATGGGTAATCAGCAGCATTACTAAAACTAGCTCCAATAGTTATTGTTACATCTTTAGTTCCTTCATTATAATCAATATTATTAATTGTTATCCCATTAGAATTATTAGTAGGACGAATAATAGGGGTAACACTATTTAAATCTTTACTATTATTTAAAATCTTAACAAAAGAATCTCCTATTTTATAATCTAAATCTATATCACTAACTACTTTCTTAGTTAATCCATCCAAAACTACTAAACTAGGTGAAGTTAAATAATTTGTACCTACAGAAGTAATTCCTATAAAATTAATAGAAGTAAGAGCATCAACTTCTAATAATTGAGGAAGTTGTGATTGAGGTCTTAAAGTTTTATCTGCAGAATAATCAAAACCAATATTTCTAATATCTACATTTGATATTCTACCTATAGTTTTACTTTTAGGTTTTAAAATTGCGCCACTACCAAAAGTAGTAAACACAGTAGCAATCCCAGGCAAAGTTTTATATCCCTTTCCAAAACGTTCAAGGTTTATTGATTTAATAGGACCATAAACACCTAAAGAATTTGTATAATATTTTAAATTTCCATCAGCTGATAGATATTCTAATTTTTCTGGAGAAACTTGTAATGAGAATGATGCAGTAGTAGTACCAAATCCTACAATATTATGTTTTCCATTTAAAGGATTAACATGCCAAGATAAACTATTAGAATTATCAATATTATTAATATCTCTAATAATTTCTTTTTTTACATCATCATTTAAATCATCATTTATAGGAGTTAAATTATAATATAAATCTTTTCCAATTTCTTTTACGTTTTTAACTGTTAAAATAGCAGTTGCATCTATACCAATCCTTCCACTCTTACTAACATTAAAATCATCAGTTTTTCTTGATGTATAAAAAATACTACTCAAATCATTATCAGCATACAGATTAAAATCAAATGCACTATATGCAACTTCATTATTAGAAACTGATAATGAAGAATCTGATAAATCAAATTCTATTTTTTGATTCTTTTCTAATTTTATATTAGGGTTAATTGGAGAAATAGTACCAGCAGAAGCACTAGTAATATTGATTACTTGAGGTGCTGAATTTGTGGACTGATAATATTCATTGCATAATTTAATAGAATCTGAATCTACAACATATACATAATAAATTCCATTATTAATTAAACCACCAGATGTAGTGGATGCTGTATGAATAACTTTTTGTCCTACCTTATATCCATGTCTAGCAATAGTTATAATATTAGTTCCTATATTAACATCTCCAGAAGCAAAAGATCTAGGATCTATAACCAATCTTCGATTATAATCATTATATGCTACCTTTATAGTAGTAGTAATTCCAGGAAGAACTTCTAAAATTATAGTATCTTTAGTTTTTAATCCATGAGTTGAAGCAGTAGATACTGTTGCTAATGATTTTTCTATTTTTCCTGTTAAAACATTCTCATAATTAGTTTTTAGACTATGATATAATCCAGTTCCTATTCCAGTAAAATATAAAGTACCAACATTTGTAGTACTAGTAATTCCTACATATGCTCCAGTAGAACCTAAACCAACTCTAGCAGTAGCAATACCTATTATATCTTTAGATAATGGAGCAGCATATAAAGTCTGTTCATTGGAAAGAATAAACTCCATAGTACCATCCGTAGAAACTCCTAAAGCAGTTCCTTGATTGGTTTTATAGACTAACTGATCTCCAGATTTTAATCCATGATCTTTAAAATAAATGGATTTTGTAGGAATAAAGATTTCACTAATACCTGTTCCTGGATTTGATAAAAATAAAGTAGATCCAATACCCACACCAGAAATATTACCTAAAGCAACAGATTCCTTAGGATTGAAATATAATTCTTTATTAATCCTAAAATTGCTATTAACACTTCCTCCTACAGGTTTAAAATATAAAGATCTTGGCTTTTGTGATATTAGAGAATTTGCTGTATGAGAAGATCCTACTGTAGAATCATATCCTCTAATAACTCTAATCCTAGATGATTTTTCATCAAGATTTAAAACCTTTAGTTTTTCTGTTCCTATTCCTAAAATATCATTTGCTTTAATATAATCTGAATTTATATTTCCTGTTATATTAAAGAAAGTAACTATGCCAGTAGTAGAAATTCCAGCAACTTCTTTAAATAACCTAAATGTTTCTGTTTTTATACCAGCACTTTGAACTAGATTATTTCTTATTCCATTTGTACTTAATCCACTAATAGTTATAAATTCATTTTCATAAAGATTATGAGGAATAGTAGTATATCCTACATACTGCTTAGTATTTTGACTAGGAAGAAATTCTACATTAGAAAAAGTTGTATTAGCAATACTAATTTGATTTATAGTTTTACCTTCAACTGAAGATACTCTACCCGAAGCTGGTTGATTGTTACTAGTTCCTCTATTATCAAAGAAAACATAATCATCATTTTGATATCCAGATCCTCCAGTAGAAATACCAACTTCACTTACTGTTCCAGAACTAACGTCAGTAATAAATGTTTGTTGCTCATTAATATCGTTAGGATTTACTAGAAAATCATAACTAGAATTATCAAATAAGAAATTATAAGGAATTGTATTTCTAACTAAATTTGTGCTATTTAAATTTATATTATCTTGATTAGATCTAATATTAAAATTAAATCCTATTGGTTGATATTTAAATGTATTACCTATAAAATAAGGAAATTGAGGTCTTCTATAATTTTTAAATGCCCCTTCAGAATCTTTAACGTTAGGATTAACAGTAGCAAAATATGCATACACTCCTTCTGGATAATCTGGAGTTTTGCAGAATCTTCCATTATGCTGATCTAAATCTTTATCAGTCTGAAAAACATAATCTTCAACAAAGAATCCATCTGGATAAATTTGCTCTCCACTAGATGTGAGAGGGTTAGGTCTATATGATGTTATAGCAACAGAATAACCAGACTCAAGTACTTTTAAAGAACCTCCTGAGTTAGTAGCATATCCATAAGGACCATAGATAGGAGAACCGTCATATGCCCACCCCAAAATAGGTGAATGACTTTCAGAATCCTGTTCTATATCATTCTCTAATGATAAATCTGGAACATAGACTTCCCTATCTCCTACAGACTTTTTAACATAAGTAGATTGTCTTAATTTTCTAGGAGAATATAAATGAGTATATTCTAATTGATAATCAGAATTTAATCCTTTACTTACAACTCCATCATCAGTTGTAATTTGATTATTTTGAAGAAGTCTTTCAAAAGTATTAATAGTCCAAGTTTTTGGGTTAGCATAAAATTCTGCACCAGTTCCATTAGAAATTACTCTTATTTTTGTTGATGAGGAAGTATAACCAATTCCACTATGAACTACCTTAATAGAATCTATAGCTCCATTTTTCAACACTGGATCAACAACACATCCCACACCTTCTCCACTAACACTCAATTGAGGAATTGAATTGTATTCAGAACCCGCATTAAGTACTAAAACTTCTGTTATTTGCCCCTTTACAGATACTATAGGATATAACTGAGCATTCTTACCATTTTTTAAAGAAAATTCTGGTTGTCTATTATAATTAATAATATCCTGAGAACCATATCCAGACCCTCCATCAACAACATAAACTGACTTAATATATCCTTTCCCTAAAGGTTTTAAAGAAGCTTCGAAGTTCTGACCAGAAAAAGTAGAAACTCCAATATCACCAGATACTGTTACAGAAAGTGGCGGATAATTAAATTCATGATATCCACTACCACCGTCCTTTAGATTAATATATTTTTTATTATTTAAATAAAAACTAGATACTGTTGATCCTACACCTACAGCAGATAATCTAAAAGCATCTCCACTTACTTCTGTTACATAATAATCTGTTAGAGTTGTAAGTCCTATAACAGATGTACCTTTACAATCATATCTAATCTTTTCTCCAGTTTTATAACCATGACCTTTAATATTAATAGTATTTGTAGCAGTATTAATTCCAGATGATGTAATTGCAGTTAATCTATTTCTATATCCCAAACCATTATTACTTACGCTTACAGAACTAATTACCCTTTTCTTAGATTGGCATTTTAATTCCTGAATACCTGCTCCATAATCAGTAAGACCAATAGTAGAAACTCCTGCTATAGCATCTTGATAATTTTTATGTAAAGATACTGTAGTAGCATCTTTAACGCAGCAGAAGTAAGTAGCGTCTGTAGTTAATCCTGCTATAGATGTCTGTGTTTGAGTATCATACGAAACCAGTTCACCATCTCTAAATTTATGATAAGTTGAAAATCCTATAGTATTATTAGTAAGGTTAACTAGACCTGCAGTTTTTATACTATTAAATTCAACAGAATGTTCCTTTAAAACTAAATTAGGAGAAGCTATGCATCCTAATCCGTTTCCGCCAGTTATTTTTAAAGTAGGAATTGTGGTATAGTCAAATCCACCATCTATAACTGCAATTGATTCAATAGTACCTTCAACTTCACAAAAAGCTGATACACCAATACCAGATTGATCAGATGTAGAGAATATAGGGGGATTACTTATATCATATCTAGATCCTGAACTTACAACTGATATTTCATCTAAAGGACCGTAATAAACAACATCATTTGACTTATAATTAAGTATCTCTACACCATTTACCAAAATACCAGTTTTTCCACTTTGAGTAGATTGTGGAGTTAATGATTTAACTGGATTTTGTATTTTTCTTATTAATTTTTGAGATGTTATTGATTTATTAGAATATTCTGATATTTCAAACTTATTATCATTAACCGTTCCAGAAAAAGAAATATAAGTGCCGTTAGAAAGATTTGCGCTACTTCTAGCAATCTTTATAGTATTAATATCTACTTTTTTAACAAAATACTCACTTTCACTAATATCTAATTTATTATCCCCATCTCCAGATACATAAGTAACTCTTTCTCCTGTTATTAATCCATGATTGGATATAACAATTTCAGTACTATTATCAAAAATTCCAGAAAATAAAATATCAGTTTCTCTAATATCTAAAGCGTCGTTAAAATAATTTGGTATAGAAGGAGAAGCAATATAGGTATTTTCAGAATCATCTAAGTATGAGTTTTGAATATTTGCAGTGTAAATATTAGTTGATGGATAATTACTTAAATTAGATTTAGATACTAATCTTTGAATCTTATAATTAATACTTGCAGATAATTTACCAGCACCTTTAACCAATACTTCCTTAGAACTTACCAAAGAAATAATAGAACATTGAATATCATTTATTAATGCATTATCTCCAATAATAAAATTATGAGAATCAAATAAAGTAAGTTTATAAGTAAAGTTAGATTCGTCAATTAACTCAATAGATTCTACATTATAAGTGGTAGAAATATTGGAAAATAAAGTTTCAATTATTTTATTGTTTTTATTAGAACCAAGCCCTTTAGGTTCAATAACATCCCCAATCTCACTAAACTTATTATCCTCAAAATTATAATCTAAATTAGATAAAACGCCCGTTACTCTAACCTTTACTACTTCTTCTGTTCCTATTCCAGAATATCCATAAGCATAAGAATTTATTAGTATATTCTGAGTTCTATTAATATTTCTATCAACTCCAGAACATCCAAAAAATTGATTTAAAGATTTTGAAGTGTATTTTATAATATTAGAAGTTCCATCATTAAAATTAGCAACTAAATTACCTGTAGTTCCAAATCCAACAGTAGAATCTACAATCAGAACACTAGAACCTATAGAAACAGAATCTACTAATTTAGTATTAGGATGAATTGAAAAATCACCAGTTACTCTAGCAGAACCTGGTATATAATCCAAACTTAATCTGTAATATACATTATCATCCCTTGATATTTTCTCTACTCCACTAATAGCAGCTGTAGCTTGAGGAAATCCATCTACATTATCTTGAAATAAATTCCTATTAATAAGTTTTTCTGGATCACCTTCAAGAGACTCTACTACAATTTGCTTAGAAATCTTATAGTCAGAATCTGAAGGAGTAAAAAGAAAATCCCTTGGTTTAATGACGTTTACATCTTCCCCATATAGTGCTCTAAACAAAATTTCAAAAGATTGGTCAGTTCCTTTAGAAGAATAGAAATCTTTTACTTGTTTTGAAAATAATCTTTCATTAATACTTGAATCTAATGCTCTTTCTTCAAATCCAGGATTAATTTGTTTTTTTAATTTCTTAAAAAATTCTTGTAAGAATAAAATACTTAAATTATTAACAACTGTACCGCTAGCATGAGTAGAAATTCCGGAATTCGTAAAAACTAGTTCATCTGAATTTAGTGGACTCCTATAAGAAGTAATTCCACTAAATCCTCTAGAACATCCCGTAAAAGTATTAGTAGTTACACCAGTATATGTAATAATCTCAGAATTTACCTCAAGTAATCCATAAGAATCAGGAAATCCTGTAGTAGAATCTACAGTTATAGTATTATCAGCAATCCCTACGTTAGTTGTTAAAGATGTAGAATCTATAAGATCTGTTAGTTCATCAACTTTAACATATTTGTCAATATTCTGCAAAACATCTAAGGTTAAACCTTGACCTTCTAATGCAGTATAATATTGTGCTAAGAAATCTCCAGCAAGGGGAAAATCAGCCTTTATAAAATCAGGAAGCTGATTTTTAACGACTGAGCTAATTTTGACTCTTGTATTTTCTGGCATTTATCCTTACGGGATGGATTAATATGGTTGTGATGTAGGAGACCCTAAGATATATGTATCCGAGGTAGTGAGGGTAGTATTTAAGGATTCTGCTTCTGTCAATCTAGCTATATCCCCAACCATATAACTTGAGGTTGCAGTATAAAGATTACCTGCTGTATTTTCACCAGAACTAATACTATCAGATATCATATCTACAGTACTGTTATTAATACTGAGTTGTAAATAAAGATCTTGCAATCCTATAATGTCATTAGACTTGGGACATGCAGATACTTCTATAATAGGAATATCTTGAACTTTCTTAGATGTTCCTATAATATTAATAGGTTTAAGTAAAATCTCAGCTCTTTCATAATCAATAGTTCCAATATTACCACTTACTACAACTGGAGAATTTCTTCCTTGCAATTTAAACAAGAACAACTTTCCAACTCTATTATTGATTGGTTTATCACTTAAATAAACAGTATCAGATATTCCATATACATTAAATCCTGATGATTTAATATTATAACCTTTATCATTCTTTATATAAAAAGAATTACCAAAACATAGTTCATATTCTGCATTTTGATTTAATGAAGGTTTCATATCTCTTCTAATTTCAATTTTAGTGATATTAGAAGTTATAGAATCGTTACTATTATCTACAACAGTTTGAAATTTACTATATTTAAATCTTGCTCCATATTTATTCATTTCTGCAGAATTTGCATACTTAGTAATATTGCTTAATACTACTGATTTTACAGAACTAGAATCTGCTGCTAAATTAGGGTTATAATAAGCATTAATATGTGCCTCAATATACAAATATTTAAGATCTAAGATTTTCGTTATAATTCCAGCAACAGAATACTTCCTTAACTGAGTATTAAGGTTAGTTTTAATAGAATCTGGAACATATGGACCATAAAAAGGTTTAATTGTAATAAAAACCTTCCCATATTGTGGTGGAGACACTTCTTCACCACCAAAAGCTGAAACAGACTCAGTTTCTGGGTAAATTTTAGGAATTAATGCCTCATAATCCCCTGCAGTTACAGCTCTATTAAATGTAGAATAAATTTTAGGAGCAAAACGCTTAACAGAATCCACAGATTCTATTTCTTTACCTCCTACTGACTCATTTACTGTAGAAAGTATTGAAATTCCCCTACTTATAAGGTTATTATTGTTATCTACTATTCTTCCATTGAAATTAAAGGAAGAAATACCATTTGCAGCCTCTCCACTACTAGTAATATAAGAAACTTCAATGTAATTTAATGATTTTAACTTTTCTCCAAAGACTCCATCCCCAAAAATGAGCTCATATCTTTGATCTTCTATTTCTTGAACAAAATATACCCTAGAAGAGGAGGTAACTTCTATTAAAGTGTCAGAAAATACATATTTTTTAGAAGATGTACTAGATTGAGTATCTCTTACAGTCACTTCTAAGGTAGAAGTGTCAATATATGAGTTTCTTAAGGTGTATCTTGAAGGTGGAGCAGGTGTTTCTGAAGAAACAGTGAAATTTGACGTTAAAAATGTTCCTTCATAAATGGAAATATCATTAAAAGTAGCAATTCCATCAACTACAGGCACTGTTATATCACTTGGTATGCAAAATGAGTAACTTTCTGACCCAAATACTGATGCAGAAGTAGTCACAATGCCCTTTTTAAGAGTCAGCGTGACGGGTTTAGTGGTAAATCCTGTAGTATCTACAAAAAATGAAATTATTGCCCTTGCAGCAGTCCTTGATCTGGGTGTATAACCTATATTTCTTGCTAATGCTACTACGTTTTCTCTTAAAGTAGCACTATCAAGGAAAACCTCATTACTAACCATGTTAGCATTGTATGAGGAGATGTATGTATTGTATGCCAATACGTCAATTATGTTAGAAAGATTAGATCCTTCAAAATCATAATCAGTAAAATTAGAATTTTCTCTCAAATAATCCTTCAATGAGGTTTTTATTTGATCGAAATCTAAATCTGTAAAATTTACTAGTGCCATTTATCTTGTAGGCTGTAGTGCAAAGTTTAATTGTTGAGAAAGAACGTCAATACCAACTATATCATAGGTAATAGTGACATTGAATTCATTATTATCATAATCTGGTTTAACATTAACATCTTCCAATTTTACTCGAGGTTCAAATCTAATGATGGTTTCTTCAATTTCATCCCTAATAACTGAAGAAGAGATTTCATCAATAGTATCGAATAGGACTTTACTTACTCCAGACCCTAGATCTTCATTAAAGAATCGTTCACCAGGTGTAGTAAGAACTAAATTCCTGATAGAACGTGCAATTGCAGTGTCATTCTTGACACCAATGATATCGGCATTGATGGGATTTACCTCAAAAGACATACTAATGTCCTTAAACCCCCTACTAATCCTTTCGACAGGCATGAAACAACGGTAAATATAAGTTATTTATCATTAAAAAAGGGACCCTCTAGGTCCCTTGTACTATTTGCCTTGTCCTCTATACCTTTTCTTAGGTTTATTGGCACTGGTAGCAGCATACTTAGTATGTTTACCCTTACCTTGATAGGTTTTCTTGGGCACTGACTCTACAAAATCATTACCTGAAAGAGATGTTCGTACTGGCATAACTATTCCTCCAATTCTTCAATAACTTT
>Ga0208011_1000648_pt1 | contig 12890 bp, 4 predicted proteins | sample 7_EtaG_FD_184080 | JGI IMG/M metagenome (GOLD analysis project Ga0208011, IMG submission 184080) | Marine viral communities from the Subarctic Pacific Ocean - 7_ETSP_OMZ_AT15161 metaG (SPAdes) (version 2) | ecosystem: Environmental > Aquatic > Marine > Oceanic | place: Pacific Ocean | collected... | reverse complement strand
GCTATGGAACATTGTTGATAAACGCAACACTGTTCATTTAAAATTACTCAAATTTTTAGGCTTCAAATTTCTACGAGAAATTTCCCACGGGCCTAACAACTTATCCTTTATAGAGTTTTGCCGTGTGTTTAGGAGCAGGCGCGAGAGCCCATAACAAAGCTGCCAAGCAAAATTACCAACACCAACTTAAAGTAAGAGAACGTAAGTGGATGAACGAACTTGCGTTAACTAATGTTGAACGTATTCAATACGATCAGACATTAGACGCTGCTCATGTTGGTCTTGGTAATGCTTACGCAGAGATACAAGAAAAATATGGTGACATGATTGCTAAAGCTACCCAAGCCCAAGAGGAACGCTTTCAGGAATTTGCATCAGAGTCCACTAGTGATAAATTAGCAGCATCAGGAGCTACTGGAGCTTCTATTAGAAGAATGCGTACTGTAGATGTAGGAAACTATTTAAGAGCAGGTTCACGTGATGCTTACAACCTACTTCAAGGTAGAAGAGAATTGAATAGAGCAGGCGCTAAAGCTGCTGCTGGAGCAAGGCAACAACAACTAGAAGCCTTTGCTAAGAATAATATTATCAAGACTCCTGATCTTGCACCACCACCTCCTGCTTTAAAGAATGTTGGACATGCTATGTTTATGGATGCACTTAGTATTATACAAACTGGTGCTAGTGTAGTTACTGCAGTAAAAACAAGCTAGGAGATTAAATTATGACAGTACCAAAATCATCTGGGGAGTTAATCTCCCTTGGAGGAGTTAAATGGCATGAGCCATTAGCTGATTATTACTCTAAACACGCTCAAGACTTAGAGCGTAATTTAGCAGATGCATCAAATCAAAGGAATCAAAAAGCTGCAATTAAAGCAGCAGAATCTTTTGTTCCAACTGCTACTAAAATAGGAACTACATTCACTGCTTTAGTTAATGCAAAGAATGCTATAGATAATGCTAATAAAGCTAAAGATGTTAAAGATAAAAAGAAATATTGGGCAAGTTTAAATAACGAGCCTTGGTGGATTGCTAATAATGCAGATTTACTCAAACATAAGGAATATCAATACAGAATAAAGAAGGGTGAAAAGTTTGAAGGCTCTGCACAGCAAGAAATTGATCGGTTAGCAGAACAATTTAAAATTGAAAATTTACCAGAAGTAGCGCAGGAAATATTAAATGCTAGTGGACGTAGGCTGGCAGATCAAAATGAATTACTTGCTCGTAATGCTATAGCAGGAGCGTCTAGAGCTTCGATGCTTGTTGATCCTGATTGGGAAGGGGCGGATGCTTGGACCGCTGCTGATAAGAATACTGATAAGAAAGATTCTATATTCAAACAGTATCAGTTAGATAAAATTGAGCATTTAAACTTAAATGATGATGCTATAGCAGCTGTTTTAGGTCAAGAATTAATAAGACAATCACAAACAGTTAGAGGTACAAGTAAGGCTGCAGCAGTACAAGCTGTATCTACTGCAGATCATCGTAGGATTCATACTCAATTAATAACTGCTAATAGCGTAGGAAGCCTTGAACAAGGTGTATGGTCAGCACGTGACGATCTTATAAAAAGTGGTAACTTTAAAAAAAATGAATACCAAACTGTTAATCAACAGGTTGATGAATATCTATATCAAACCTTAGATAAATTAGCAGCAGATGGTTTTATAACTGAATCTCAACTACAACCTTATATAGATTCTGGCTTTGCACATCCAGCTGGACCAGATGGCGTAAGTACTCCTGGTAAATTACTTTTTAATAAAGATCAAGTTAATGGATTAGTTGCAAGTGCTCGGCTAGGATCAGGAAGGCATGTTGCTGTGAAACTGTCTATTGCTAAGAACCAATTAGGTGGTTTAAAAGATGAAGCACTACGTGGTGGAGATGTGGAAGCACGGTTGCAAGATATAGAACATCAATTCCCTGAATTAAAAGAGCAGATTGATGATGTAAGAAATACTAATGTAAAAGATAACACCCCAGAAGCTTATGCTGTGGAGAAGGAAGACTGGGAAATAGAATTAGAAAATGGTAATATTGTAGCTTCAAAAGAAGCAGCAAAATTAATTAAAAATAAAAAATTAAGAGATGAAGTACTGGCTAAAATTAAACTACATGAAAAAGTTAGGGACCGTGTAAACTACAGTGAAAGATGGATTGATATCAAAGTCGCAGAAGGGATGAATTTAACTTTAGAAGCTGACGATCCATTGAATGAAAGAGGTATTAAAGTAAGAAATGATTTATTAAAATACTTTAGAAAAGATTTCCAACGAAGAATAGAAAATGATCCTGATAACCCTGAAGCGTTCAATGACTCTATTAGAGCAGTAGAAACGTACTGGTTAGCTAATGGTGGTAAAAATAAAGATCAGAAGAATACAATCCAAGGTAAATTCACTGTAACTGATGATGGTAGATACGAGGCTTATGATGAATATTCTGGTTTAGTATCGAAAAGAAGGCAGAATTCTTTACTAAGATCTAGTAAAAATAATATTAAAACATGGGATAATGAAATAGATCAAAGCTGGAAAGTTGCCCTTACGCCTAACCCCCAATTCCCTGGTAAAACTACAAAAGAACGTATGCTAAATATGCCTGGTTTGTTATCTTCTGATGATATTATAGGTGCATATGAGAATGGTATTTTGTCACAAGAGATTATAACTAAAGCACGTCGTCTAGGGATTTCAGGAACTTCTTTACTTAAAGTACAAACTCAAGCTTTACAAAACAGTGATAAAGGGAAAGACTTCAAACAATTAATAACTCAGGACATGCTGGATAATTTCCCTTCCCAAGAAGAAGCTGTCGCCGAAGCAATACAACGTACTAATAATAAAGATTTATTATATTTATTTTATAAAGTTGGCCCTGAAAATTGGACACCAAATCAATTTCAAAGAGTTCGTAATGAACTTGCGAAACAAGCTGAATTTGAAAGTCGAGAGATGACTACAGTTCAAGAGGGAGTTAATCAAATAGAACAGGAGAGAAGACCTGAAACGTACACTGGAACTGCATACTAAAATGGGTGATGAAATTCAATTAGATTTAGGTGATAAAGATTTAGATGAACAATTATCTAATATCGAAATTGACTTAAATCAAACTGTACCGACAGATACGGAAGCTTCTACGGATACTTCTCAACAATCTGCGCAAGTACAGCAACCTTCTACGGAAGGACAAACTACGGGTAAGATCCGTGGCATGGACCAAGTTTATGACGATAGAGCAGCAGCAGGCGGAGAAGAAGCTCGCTTCAGACCTGGACCTTTAGGGTATACACAAGATATACTTGAAGGTACAGGTAGAAATATGGTAGAAGCAGCAGCACCTCTTCTTGGTATAGCTGATACTGCTATTGATACTATCAACTTTTTAAAGGCTGGTAACAATTTTGACATACCTAAAATACCTGAATATGAAAACAACGCTACCCAAGCTCTTCGTAACATATCAGGACTTATAATACCTTCATTAGGTTTAAGATCTAAGTTATTAGCATGGGGTAGTAGAACACACGCTGCAGGAACAGCAGCCCCTTGGTTACAGAACTTAGGTAACAGTAGATCATTCCAATACTTTGCAAAAATTGGAGCTGATATAGGTACTGGTGGTTTAATAGATTATATAGCAGAACAGAACCAAAGAGATGATAACTTATTTGGTACTCTAAAAAACTATTGGCCTCAAACCTTTCAATGGATACCAGAAGGTATAGCTACAATGCCTGACGATTCATCAGGACGTAAACGTGCTAAGAACGTTAATGAAGGTGCTATCTTCAGTGTACTCAGTAGTGTAGTAGAAGGTGCTGCATATCTTACAGGGGCTGGTAGAAGTTTGAAAAGAACTTCTAAATTTGTAACTAGTAAAGAAACTAAGATAAGTTCAAAGGAATTAAACGCACGTACTTCAGATAAATTTGATGCTACTAAGTTTTCTGATAAACCTATAGAAGATCAGGTACTCAGAAACTATGCTAAACAGGAAGATGAACTTAACCGACTCTCTGAATACTATTTAGGTAAAGGTGAGGAACCTCCTAATTGGCCACTCTTTGACGAAGGTGAGAAACTAGTACGTACTAGAGATTCTGACGGCATTGCAGGAGCAATGGCAGATGAAGCGCAAATAACAAATAATATAGAATCTGGCTGGGGTAGGATAGGTAACTTACTACACGAAGCTGGTAGAAAAGAAGGTATAGAGTTTCAGAATCTTACCAATAGAACTCTAGTTAGTGAACTAACAGCCGAGCTCAAGGCAGTTAAAGGTGTCTCTAAGACCCTTAGATCAGGTAAACGTATTACAACACGGATGATTGATGAGGCAGGTAAGAGATTAGCTGCTACACTTCTACATCCTAGAGTTGATACTGATGATATTCTTGGAATTCTAGATGAGTTCAAGAGATCAGTGGAGGGCTCTGCAGTTAGAATTGCAGGTAAAAAGGGTATTAAGTCAGCTGTTAAGCAATTGAAAGAGCAGATGCTCGATCTTGATGTCCATAAAGCTAGAGCTTACCTAGTAACCTCAGAAGCAGGACAAGTAGCTGACTTTGCTGAAGGTGCTAGATTAATGGAAGGTGGTACTTCTGTTTTAAGAACAGTCGATCTTATGGCTGATCGTTTAGAAGTCCTTCAAGTTGAGAAAGCCTTAGCCAACTTTGAAGCAAACTCCATGTTGTCTAATATGAACACTTGGAAGTCTGCTGTAGAGACAGGTGATGCACGTATAATGAATGCAGCAGCTGATGCTATAGTAGGTGATGCTGGGCAAAGACTTACAGAGATCATACCTAGAGCTAAAGAATGGACTCAAACACTTAAAGCTGTATCTAGAGAGAACCCTGAATTCCTCAGACCTTTCTTATTAGCTAATGAATTTACTGATGGTAACGTAGATTCTATGTTTAAGTTACATCAATGGGCGCAAGAGAATTTAGGAGTATTTAAGAAAGCAATATACGATGGTAATCCAGAAGTACCTTCAATTATTAACAAAGCTTGGTGGAGTAATTTATTTAACTCAGCTTTATCAGCAATTGGTACTCCATTCCGAGCTGGTGCTGGTAACTTAACAGGTTTACTTGGTAGAGGTACCGCAACTGTATTTGGTGCTGTAGCTGAAGGTGATTTTGTAAGAGCTCAGAATGCTATGATAGCTCACTTTGCATTAGATGATACTTTAATGAAGTCCTTAGATCATATGAGATTGGTCTTTAGAAAAGCATCAACTAATCCTAAAGAAGTTAGTTATGTAATGCGTAGTGATATTGCAATTAAAGAGGAAAAAGCTTTAACAAGTCTTAGAGCTTATGCTGACGCTGCTTCTGAAAATGGAGAAGATGGAGCACAAATGCTTCTTAAAGTATATGATGATCTAGATGCACTGTCTATGGACCCTGCACTTAGATTAGGTGGTAACTCTATGACAGCTCTTGACGGATTCGCTAAGTCTGTTGTAGCCAATACAGAAGCTAAGTATATTGCTATTAATAAGTTAGTACAAGCTGGTGAAGAAATCACAGACAAGAATATACGTCAAATATCTGAAGAAATATATAATAGTTGGTTTGATAAGAATGGGATGATTGCTAATGAAGCTGTTGATTCTATTACAAGTGAAATAGCTTTGAATGCTGACTCACCTGTTGTTGATGGATTTAATGCATTCCTTAAAAGATTCCCAGCTGCTAGATCGTTTATCTGGTTCCCTCGTACAACTGCAAACGTCATAGACACCTTTGGTAAATGGAGTCCTGCAGGTGTATTATCATCTGATTATCAGAAATTATGGGGCCCATTAGGACGTAAGAAAGCAGCAGATTTCACTACTGATGAAATTGTAGCTTTCCTTAAAAGTAAGGGTAGACCAGTCGATGAGTTTGCACAACAAACTTTTGAAACACTTCGTTACGAGACTAAAGGTAAAGCCGCTATAGGTAGCCTATTTGTCACTGCAGCAGGGTTTGCTGCTATGGATGGTCGTTGCACTGGTACAGGTCATTACGATAAGTCTAGACAGCGTATGAGATTACGTAGTGGTTGGAAAGCTAAAACTTGTAGAGTACCAGGTACTGATAAAGTAGTTAGTTATGAATGGATGGGGCCAATAGGTGATTGGTTAGCACTTACTGTTGATGTTGTTGATAACTTTGATAGTCTAACATCTGGACAGCAAGAAGATTTATACAAAAAACTAATGTTTATTCTTGGTTCTTCTGTTACTAATAGATCTATTCTTTCTCAACTAGAACCTTTACACGATGTATTACAAGGTAATGGTGCAGCAGCAGCAAGATTTGCTACTAGTTTTGGTAATAATTTAGTACCTTTAGGTAGCTTAAGGAATGAATTAGGTAAAGTATTATATCCTGGATTACGGCAAATACGTGGTGAACTAAACGAACTACTTAGAAACCGAAATGCTTGGTTAGATGCAGTTGATCCTGCACGTAAATTACCTCCTTTAGTTGATCCTATAGATGGTAAACCAGTAGGGTATCAAGAGAATTTCTTCATTAGAGCTTTTAATATGGGTCCAATTAAGATTCATGACAAGCCATCTAAAGAACGTCAGTTCCTTATTGATATTGAATTCAATAGTTCTCCTACTATGAGGTTAAGTCAAAGAGGAGTGATGCTTGAAAGTCACGAAATATCTGCTATTAATAGTAAGATTGGTGAGATGGGTATTTATCAAGAAAGAATAAATACTATAATGAAAGATGCTAATAAGTTAACTTATACAGGACCAGACGGTGTAGTACATAAAGGCTTTGTAAATATTATACAAGCTAGTAGACGAGGTTTAATTACCTCTGAAGTTCTAGATACTACTAAATTTGCTAATATTTTCAGTAGATTAACACTAGCTTATGCTGAATGTAAGCGTTTAGCTGAAGATAATCTAGATGAACCTATGAGGTCTGGTATTAGAGAACGTGAATATGAGAAGATAAACTCTGATTATAATCAAAAAGCTGGTAACATCGAAGAACTATTAGTCCCAACTAGATAACTATGGCATACACAACAGAATCAAGTTATACAGGTAATGGGTCTACTACTGAATTTCTCGTTACCTTCCCTTTTTTAGAAAGCACAGATATTAAAGCCAGAGTTAATGGTGTTGATACTTCTGCTTTCACTGTTACTGGTACTACAGTAACTTTTAATACAGCTCCTCCTAACACCCAAGCTGTTTTACTTTATAGAAATACTGATATTGATAAGACAAAAGTTGTCTTCCATGCTGGATCTTCTATACGTGCTCAAGATTTAAATAATACTAGTAAGCAATTACTATATGCTATTCAAGAAGAAGAACAAAGTACTGGTGGAGTAGCATTCGATACAGGTAATAAAGGTCAAATTACAGTTAGTTCAGCAAACAACTGGGTAATTAATAATGGTGTCGTCACTGAACCTATGATGGCTGCTAACAGCGTTGATAGTGATCAGTATGTAGATGGATCTATTGATAATATTCATCTAGCAAATCTTAGTGTAAGTACAGGTAAAATACAAGATGATGCAGTCACAGCTGACAAATTAGCTAACTCTATCAACACAGAAATAGCAGCCAATACAGCAAAAGTTACTAATGCTACTCATACAGGAGAAGTTACTGGTGCTACAGCTTTAACTATTGCTGATAATATAGTAGATGAAGCTAACTTAAAAGTAGATAACACACCAACTAATGATCAAATCTTAACTGCAAAGTCTAGTGCATCTGGAGGTTTGACGTGGGCTGCTTCTACTAATCCAAACCCTACAAAATTCGCTACTTTGTCTGATGTTAAAAGTCAAAATACTGTTGGTGGTGCTTATGGTACAGCTAATGTATGGGTAACTAGAACTTTGAATACTGAAGTCGACCCTGATGGTATTGTTTCATTATCATCCAATCAATTTACATTAGGAAGAGGTAGGTATTTAATTCAATTTAGTGCACCTGGGTTTGAAGTTACTACCTTCCATTCACGATTATACGATGTAACTAATTCCGCCGAAAGAGCACTTGGTAATAGCCAATATGCAAACGAAAGTGGTTGGGAGACTCCTTTCTACAGTTGCGGTGCATATGCAGTTAATTTAACTGGTGACACTACTTTTAGAGTAGAATTTATAGCAGCTGGCAATGCAAATAGCGCCGATGGTGCTCTTGGTATAGCCGCTAATATAAGTGGTGTAAGTGAAGTATACACAACGGTACAGATAACTAAGTCCGATAACCCTGCTTAACATAATAGGATGGCAACAACAACTAAAACCTATACAGGAAACGGAAGCCTAACCACCTACTCTTTTACATTTCCTTATTTTAAAGAAACTGATGTTAAAGTCTCACTGAATGGTGCGACTTTAGCTACAACTAAATATACATTTGCAACAGCCACATCCATCCAATTCAGTTCTATCACTGGTACTTTAACCACGTTAGAGACGAATACTCAAGAATCTGGTGGTGCTCCTAAAAGTGGAGTCAAGGTATTAATTTATAGAGAATCTGATGTTGATTCACCTAAAGCAGTGTTTGCTACAGGTTCTAATATCAGAGCTAGTGATCTAAATAATAATACAGAACAAGCTTTATACGCAGCTCAAGAAGTAGATGATGCAGATAATCCAAAGAATGAAGAAGCCACAATAAATGGTACAGGCGCTCCAGCAGCTACCGTAGGTAGAGAAGGAGATGTCTATATAGACACTACTAACGACGCTATCTACGGTCCTAAGACTAATGCATCGTGGGGTTCAGCAACTACACTTATAGGAGCAACAGGCGCTACAGGAGCAACAGGATCTCAAGGTTCTACAGGTGCTACAGGTTCGCAAGGAGCAACAGGAACTGCAGCTACAGTTGCTGTGCATTCAACTGTTACAGGAAACGCTGGTACAAATGCTAGCGTAACAAACGAAGGCTCAAGTTCTGCTGCTAACTTTAAATTTACTATACCTAAAGGGAATACTGGTGCTACCGGAGCAACTGGAGCTACAGGTCCAACTGGAGCTACAGGAGCTGATTCGACAGTTGCAGGTCCAACAGGCGCTACAGGCGCTACAGGTCCAACTGGAGCTACAGGTCCGACCGGTCCAACAGGCTCAACTGGTGCAACCGGTACAGCTGCAACTATAGCAGCCGGTACTACTACTACAGGTTCTGCAGGATCTAATGCTTCTGTAGCTAATAGTGGAAGTTCTTCAGCAGCTACATTTGATTTCACTATACCTAAAGGAGATACAGGAGCAACAGGTGCGACTGGTTCTACAGGTTCACAAGGTGCAACAGGTAATACAGGACCTCAAGGAGCTACAGGCTCTGCAGCTACAGTAGCAGCAGGTTCTACTACTACAGGTTCTGCAGGATCTAATGCTTCTGTAACTAATGCTGGTTCTTCATCAGCAGCTACGTTTAACTTTACAATCCCTAGGGGTGATACAGGTGCTACAGGCGCTACTGGATCAACAGGACCAACTGGACCTACTGGACCAACTGGACCACAGGGAGACACAGGTAATACTGGAGCACAAGGTGCAACAGGTAATACAGGTAATACTGGTGCATTTGGAGGAGCAACATTTGAATATCAATTCAATACTTCTACTAGTGATGCTGATCCTGGTGGTGGTAAATTAGCTTTAAATAATGCTGCACCTCAAAGTGCTACAGTTTTATATATTGATGATGAAGATAAAAATAGTACCGATATACAATCATATCTACGAACAATAGATGATTCTACATCTACTATAAAAGGTCACTTTAAACTTAGTGAAGAAGCAGATCCTGATAACTTCCGTTTATATACAATAGCATCATCAACAGAAGCTACTGGATACCATAAGGTAACTTGTGCTTATGTTTCTGGATCAGGCACGTTTAGCAGCAATGAAAATTTAGTTGTTACATTTGCTAGGACTGGTGATAAAGGTGATACAGGAGCCACTGGATCTCAAGGTATACAAGGTATACAAGGTATTCAAGGAGCAACAGGAGCCCAAGGTGCAACCGGTTCTCAAGGTGCGACAGGCTCACAAGGTCCTACAGGAGCAGCTGGATCAGATGGTTCAGACGGTTCAGATGGAGCTACAGGTTCACAGGGAGCGACTGGTGCAACAGGTGCAACAGGGGCTGCTGGAGCTGCTGCAACAGTAGGTGTGCATTCAACTGTTACAGGTAGTGCTGGTACAAGTGCCACCGTTACTAACGAAGGATCCTCTTCAGCAGCTAGTTTTAAATTCACCATACCTAGAGGTGCTACAGGTAATACTGGTTCACAGGGAGCGACAGGAGCAACCGGTTCTCAAGGTCCTACAGGCTCACAAGGTCCTACAGGATCACAAGGTGCTACAGGTGCAACAGGAGCAGCAGGACAAGATGGACAAGGTATAACTGACGGTGACAAAGGTGATATTACAGTAAGTAATACTGGTGCAACTTGGACAATAGATAATAATGCAATAACTAACGCTAAGGTGGCAGATGATGCTATTGGTGTAGCTGAATTATCTGCAACAGGTACAGCTAGTTCAAGTGTATTCCTTCGTGGAGATAATACGTGGGTTACACCTCCCAATGATAATTCATGGCGTGGTATAGATGATACCCCAGTAGATGGTCAAACAGCAGAATCTATTACCTCTAACTGGGCTTATGATCATAATGCTGGTACAGGTAACAGTAAACACGTTCCTGCAGCTGGTAGTTCTGGTCAATTCCTAGCACATAATGGTGCTTGGGCTACTCCTCCTGATACTAACACAACCTACTCAGTAGGAGATGGAGGTTTAACTCAGAACAACTTTACCAATACTCTCAAGACTAAGTTAGACGGTATAGAAGCTAGTGCTACAGCTGATCAAACAGGTGCTCAAATAAAAACTGCTTATGAAGCTGAGTCGGATACAAATGCATTTACAGATGCAGATCATACAAAGCTAGATGGCATAGCTACAAGTGCTAATAACTATTCTCACCCAACAGGCGCAGGTAATAAACATATTCCTACAGGTGGAAGTTCAGGACAATTCCTTAAGTATGATTCCTCAGGAACTGCTGTATGGGCAGCTGATAATAACACAACTTATTCAGTAGGTGACGGCGGTTTAACTCAGAATAACTTCACTGACGCTGATCATTCTAAATTAGATGGTATAGCATCTTCTGCTAACAACTACTCTCACCCAACAAGCGCTGGCAATAAGCACGTACCTACAGGCGGTTCTTCTGGACAATTCCTGAAATATGATTCCTCAGGTACAGCGGTATGGGCTGCAGATAATGATACAACTTACAGTGTAGGAGACGGTGGTTTAACCCAGAATAACTTCACTGATGCTGATCATAGTAAACTGAATGCAATTGAGGCTAGTGCTACTGCTGATCAAACAGACGCGGAAATTAGAACTGCAGTAGAAGCAGCATCTGATTCAAACGTATTTACTGATGCTGATCATAGTAAACTGAATGCTATCGCAGCTAGTGCTAACAACTACTCTCACCCTAATCACTCAGGTGAAGTAACATCTTCTGCTGACGGTGCAACAACAATTGCAAGTAATGTCGTAGATGAGGATAACTTAAAAGTATCTAACTCACCAACTAATGGATATGCTTTAACTGCTCAATCAGGTAATACTGGTGGGTTGACTTGGGCTGAGATGTCTGGTGGTGGTGGTGGTGCATCTGAAATAAATGATTTATCAGATGCTAAAACTGCAAACTCCGGTGCAGCTATAGGTATAGGTACTGGAACATTAGCAGCAGATGATGATGGAAATGATACAATAGCTATTGGTAAAAACGCTTTAAATGACCAAACTTCTGGTAACTTTAACCTTGCAATAGGTAATGAAAGTTTATCTAAAGTTACCACTGGTCACCAAAATACGGGGGTTGGAGTATATGCTAGTAGATATAATACAGGTTTGAGTAATGTAGCTATAGGGTACAGTGCATTAGAAGGGGTAGATGGTTCAAGTACTGGAGGTACGCATACCTGTGTAGGAGAAAAGGCTGGCGAGGCGATCACAACTGCAGTAGAAAACACTTTAATAGGATATAGAGCAGGAAGATTGTTCACTACTGGAGGTAAAAACACCTGTGTTGGCTTCAATGCTGGAGGAAATGTTTCTGACACTGGGATATATGGCAATACTTTTATTGGTCACGAATGTGGTAAAAATGCTGGTAATGGTAAGAAAAATACCGCTGTAGGTGCTGCTGCTTTAAAAGTCAATGAGGCTTGGAGCAATGTAGCCATAGGAAATGAGGCTGGGGAGGATAACACTGAAGGTGATAAACAAGTATTTATAGGTCGTTTTGCTGGAGCAGTCAACACTACCGGCGCTAGTAACATTGGAATTGGTTATGAAGCTTTATCATTAAATACTACAGGTAGTAATTCAGTAGCTATAGGCTATCAAGCTTTATATACCACCACTTACACTTCTCTTGCTGTTGCTATTGGAGCTAAATCTCAATATTCCGTTACTAGTGATGGTATACGAAATACATCCGTAGGATATAACTCTCTTTACACCCTAACTACAGGAGATAATAACTGTAGCTTCGGAAATGATGCTGGAAAATTCGTTACCACTGGATCAAACAATATCTTAATTGGATACGAAAGTGGTGCAGCATCTGGTGTTACAGGTTTAACTACTGGATCTAATAATATAATCATAGGTAAATCCACTGCCTCAAGTGCTATAGATGTATCCAACGAGATCACTCTTGGAAACACAGATATAACCAAGTTCAGAATACCTGGTCTTAACTTTGTAATTAAAGATTCCACAGCTACTGAAGATTATGTTCTAACTGTAGATGGAAGTGGAGAAGCAAGTTGGG